>Ga0307515_10002417_pt1 | contig 40740 bp, 36 predicted proteins | sample 17_EM_MG_FD_194513 | JGI IMG/M metagenome (GOLD analysis project Ga0307515, IMG submission 194513) | Populus trichocarpa ectomycorrhiza microbial communities from riparian zone in the Pacific Northwest, United States - 17_EM | ecosystem: Host-associated > Plants > Roots > Unclassified | place... | reverse complement strand
ACTGTAACGTACCAATGGCGCTATTTTACAATCAACAGTAGCATATCTGAATGCGACCATAAATGTGAAACCCGAAACGCGGAACCGGAGATTGGAACCGACGGGTCTAGCCAAACCCGTCGAAACCTGCGGGTTGACGGGTACGGGTCCGGGTTTGGCCCGCCAAGAGTCAGCGGGTCGGGTTTTTGGACGGGTCTGGAACCGAACCGACCCGTTTTTGCGGTCCAAACCCTGACCGCTGGCGGGTTACCCGGACCCGTTGCTAACACTAGGAGACAGCAATGTGGATCTAGGAAGATTTTGATTCAGAGACTACTGAGGCAATCAATTGAGTTGAAGATGTACAGACAGTAATTGCGCAATAGCAGAATGATATCAGATCTGCGATAATGTTGGGATTGACAGCTAGACAGTCTGATAAAACCTTCCAGGAAATGTAGAATTCTAAGAGAGACAGTCTGAGTCATCTTGCAAGTTCAGAAAATGGCCAAGATGTCTGGATGTGAGTAACAACAGCATTGTGAGTGAAATGAAGCACGGCGTAACCAAATTGAAGTATGTGGCAGTGGCTAAATCACAAATGAATGATATTGAAATCGCACATATACCAACAACACGTCCAGAGTAGATGGAGACTTGTGATACCATCCACGAAAAAATGTAATTGCCACAAGCAGCTTCTCAACGGATGTGGTCCTATGTGAGTGGGTTCCAGAAACGACAGTCAGAAAAATTATTACTGGCTCTCATACTAGACTTGGCACCCAATTCGTCACTAATTAAGTATATGAAGCTTCTTCAGCGCTGAAGCTTTTACTCCTGAATGTAACGTCTTTCGCCAAATACCAGATACAAATTTGATTCAAATGATGAAATGGTGAGAACTTCTATGTCACTAGAATCATAGTGTCGCAAATTGCAATTTTTGAACACATAGCTCTTTGAAAAGCAAATACTGTACCTATTTTGTTAAGTGTCAGTAGCTCCTTGTTATCAGTAACCAAATTGTGGCACGTGATAATTCATTGGTGCAAGTTATAGGGTCTTATGAGCCATGCAAATGTAGAAGACACCAAATCAAGTTGATATACAACGGATGAACCTCACATAGCCGTGCCAGTTACAGTTGAGTGGGAAAGCAAAATAGCAATAAGTGACAAAATTTAGTCATTAAACTTATGTCAGTGATATTATACTAGTCGTAGACAACGCGGGCAATACTCAATGCCAACTGGAATGAATGAGGACTGTTATGCTGCATTCACCCATGGATCTAACTGCATTACTCGCCATGCAGTACTGTTACACAGAGTGAATATCTGTCATTTCAGGTAACCCTACACTGGAGCATAAACATATGATATGGCAATATGGTTGCACATGAGAGCAGGTAAAATCAGCAACAACCCTAGTTTCCGTCTGAAACATGCGGGGGTTCCGATGGCTGGGACAGCTCTGACGGAACCTCGTACCCTCTGACGGAGAATTACACGCTGCCCGTCGCGGTGCATAGCAGAGCCCATGGGAGCGCCAGCTACACACCTGTGAGCGTCTGGGAGCACCTCGAATTACAGTACAGCATTCTGGGAAAAACAACATCCGCTTTGGGAACGCTGCTGGTGCGCCTGGAACGCTACTACTAATCGTGCAACGCTTTTTAAAACTTATGTATTCAGGTTGTATTCTCATCTATCTATCTATGTAGCTATATAGCTACCAATCTACAACTCAGAGATACACTCTGAGGCCGTGATCGAGCGAGTTTGGAAATGCAATTGGAGATCGAGATTGAGTGAACACAGAGATGCAGTGGGAGGCAGTGACCGAGTGAGTTTGAAGATGCACATGGAGGCCGAGGGCAAGCGAACTCAGAGATGGACTTTGAGGCCAAGATCGAGAGAGTTTGGAGATGCAATTGGAGACCGAGATTGAGTGAACTCAGAGATGCACCTTGAGGCCGTGATCGATCGAGTTTGGAGATGCAATTGGAGACCGAGTGGGAGTGAACTCAGAAATACACTGGGAGGCCGTGATCATGCAAGTTTGGAGATGCACTTGGAGGCCGAGATCGAGTGAACTGAGAGCTGCACTTGGTGGCCGTGATCGAGCTAGTGTGGAGATGCACTTGGAGGCCGAGATTCGAGTGAACTGAGTGCTGCACTTGGAGGCCGTGATCGAGTGATCTGAGAGCTGCACTGGGAGGCCAAGATCGAGTGAACTGAGAGCTGCACTTTGAGGCCGTGATCTAGCGAGTTTGGAGATGCACTTGGAGGCCGAGATCGAGTGAACTGAGAGCTGCACTTGGAGGCCGTGATCAAATCGACTCAGAGCTGCACTTGGAGGCCGTGATCACGTGAACAGAGAGTGGCATTTGGATGCCGTGATCGATCGAGTATGGAGATGCACTGGGAGGCCATGATCGATCGAGTTTGGGGATGCACTGGGAGGGCTTGATTGAGCGACTTTGGAGATGCACTTGGAGGCCGTAATCAAGCGAGTTTGGAGATGCACTTGTAGCAGGCTACGATGGAGCGGGATTGGAGGAGTACTAGGGGTTGGTCGATCTGGAGGCGGTCGGTTGGAGGCGCTCCAGGTGCTGAGACTCCATTCATCGGTTAGTTAACCTGAAACCATGGGAATGTCACAAGGTGACTTCTCCTTTGAAGCTCTTATGGTGAACTGGCTGGTGGCGGTGGATTGGTAGGGAGGCACGCCGGAAGCTGAAGCTACATTCAGGGGTCGACCTGAGATCATGAGAATGAAGGGACGTCAGACAATCTTAGGTATATGCTGTACTCGGTGTTAACTCATGATTATGGCATTGAGAGATAGAGAGGGATGACTTCACATTGTGTTCTTGCGATGATGGTAGAGTTGTGGACAAGAAACAGGGAGATTGGGGATCAAGATGAGAACAGTATGGAGAATACGAGCGGCTATGAGAAATCAGGAGTACGACTTGCCTGATTGGGTGTAGAAGACCCCGTATCGGTGATATTTCCTGCCGCATCGGGACTCGTACCTGCCGTATAGGGGACGGTCAATTAACTGGCACACGAACTTCTTTCAACTCCCAGTTTCTCATGATGATTTCCCCCATCTCCTCTGATCTCTCTCTTTCTTGTGCTCAACTCTACCATCACGTAACAACACGAAGTTATGTTATCCCTCTCCATCTCTCCATGCCATAATCATGAGTAAACACCGAGTACAGCATACACCAAGTACAGCATCATCCCAAGATCGACAGTCCCCCACTCCCAGCCAGTTTCTCATATCTCGGCGGATGTTGTATTCAACTCTCTACATTCCCACAATTACAAGTTAACCAATGAATAGAGTCACAGCTGCCGTCGCGCCTCCCTCCAAATCGACCGCCTCCTAGTACTCCTCCAATCTTGCTCAATCATAGCCTGCAAGCACGTCTCCAAACTCGCTCCATCTCGTCCTCCAAGTGCAGCTCTCAGTCCACTCGATCTCGGCCTCCAATTGCATCTCCAAACTCGCTCGATCAGGGCCTCAAAGTACATCTCTGAGTTCACTCAACCTCGGCCTTCCAGTGAATCTCCAAACACTATCGATCACAGCCTCCAAGTGCATCTCTGAGGTCACTCGACCTCTGCCCACCAGTGCATCTCCAAACTCGATCGAATCACGGCCTCCAAGTGCATCTCTCATTTCACCCGATCTCGGCCTCCAAGTGCATCTCCAAACTTGCTCACTTACGGCTGCCAAGTATATCGTCAATGAGGAATGGTGGGTGTACGGATATACATGGGTAGCGAAGGTGGAATGAGCGATGCGGAGTATATATTCGGGAGACCCCGGGGTAGATAGATAGGCAGCATCTCATTTTCATCTCATCTTGTCATACAATGAAAATACACTCTCTATCTTTCCCAAATGTTGGTCTCGCTCGCTCTTGGCGAGATCCGCGCAATTGCGTGGATCTTTACGGCCGGGTAGTATCATATCTTCTCACCTTCTTCCTGCGCTCCTGGTGCTTAATGTAGAAAGAACGTGAGGAGAGACGTTTGCAGCGTCACCCATTGCACTGCAATCCCGATGCAAGCATGTACACAATAAACCCATTCCGATGTATGGTCATAGTTGTTCATAACGCCAGAGTGCTTGTTGAAAATTGGAGACCGACAGAGTGAAAAGAAATGGTGATACGGCGTTCGGAGGGTACTATGCAACGAGACGGGTGGTATTGACGCCGAGTGCGGAGTAATCCGCCATCGGGGTGTCCCTGACGCCTCTGATGGAGCCCGTCCACTCTGATGGATCCTATCCGCCCAGACGGAAATGTTTTTTGCTGATGGAGTATCTATGCAGAGTATTGTGGTAAAGACATTTGATACCAATCTCACCATGGGAGCGGCGACATCTATACAGTCGCACATACCTGGCCGCCGGTTACATGCCACAGTTACATTATCCTCCACTTTATGTGTATTCCTCCCGGGCTGCAAAAGCAAGTATATAATTGAATGAATAAAAGGGAAAAAAGGAATGAGACTATGACACTATATACGAAATCATAGAAACCCATATGTCCCACAACTGATCAGTGTTGCCCAATAGTGACATTTCGGCCCATTCAGCACACAGTTCAACTGAAGCTCAACTGGTTGGTGAAATACCCATGCCGATACAATTTATACTGCGCTCAGCTCTAATCAAAGCGATCGCAGTAGTATCAAGACACAAGAGTACAAATGCAACATTCAAACCACTGGTGTGTCATCTGTGCCGTCACCCTGACACTCTAGACCTTTACTCCAATGGCCGATTTGTACGCTCTCAGTAATACTCGTCAACCTGCCACTCGGCATTTCGAAGATGCTAAGTTGGTTCCAAACTTGTGCATCTGTTCCCGGCACTGGCCCATTTGATTTGTTAATACAGCTTCCGATAGCGCTTCCTACAGTCGAGGATATGGTCGACATCTAATTCCTCTGTTTCCTCGACTATCACATGGTGTGGTTTTGAAGATGGTTTAGCACCTGCTGGTGCTGTGTAACAATTCAGAAGCAATTTGTAAACTATATTGTGGTTCAGTTTTGTACTTGGCATGTCTTGTTTGTAATCATTGATAGTGATGATTCTATTTACCATATATGGTCCTGTGTGCTTGTAATCGAGCTTCTTTGTAGGTCTGGATGATTTCAAGTTCCCGGTCAATAGCTATACTTTGCCCCCAACAGTATAGTCATCTGTTTCCTGCCTGTTTCCTGTATTTATTGCTCCTGAACCCCAATGATACATTTCCAGAAGATTCGGTGAATCTCTTGCACACCAGCCATCCATGCCTTTGCCTGCACCTGTGATCTGAAACTTTGTTCCTTTGGAGGCTTGGATTGCATCGCAGGATGGTAAAGGTAGTTTGCTGAGAGGGGTGTCCTCACTGTGGAGTTGTGGCTGGTATTGTTGTATGGAAATACCGCCACCGGCAACAATTCAACCCAGTTGTTCCAGTTGTAGTTCCAGATGGCTTGGAGATACTCTTACTTCGCTTCATTCTGTCATTTAGTTTGACCTTGAGCCTGCCGATGTAATGGGGACATAAGTTGGCAATTGATACTTAAATGGAAACAGCGTCTGTCCCAAAATAGACTGGTAAACTTGTGGGACCAATCAGTGGTGATATTGCCGGTTACCCCATGTTTGCAGATCATGTATTTGAATGATATTTGTACCATCTCTGATAAGTCAATGTCCCTTCTGAAGGGAAGGTAGGTCATGAATTCAGTCACACAGTCGGAAGTTACAAAGATCCTAGGTCGTCATGATGACAATAATTGTTGGGGGTCTGAAATGAAATGGAGGGCAGGTAGCTTGCTAGGACGAAGAGCCGGTGACTGTTGAATGTCCTGTCCATAAAGTGTGTGACACAGTGCTACGATTCAGTGGCACAACTTGCAGTAGGCAATGTACTGCTGACTCAGCGACTCAATCGTAGCATAATGAAAATCTCATCATTCGAGTTTTGTCGTCTTCAGGTCTTCAAAGATAGCAGATTGTGGGTTGGGCACAAAAGGCTAGTCATTTTACTGTGGAGTACAGCAGGCAGGTATATTCTTCTCCCCTATGTTAGGGCTCTAACGACTGATCTCAATTGACTGTCAGCTGTGTTTTAAACATTGACCATGGTTCGCCATTTTATTGTGGCTAAAACGGCTGTATGCTGGGCTGCCATGATTTCCAGTAGCAGGTTACCATATCATGCTGTCATGGTGGTCGCTTCTGAGGTGGCCAGAAGCATTGCCATCAATGCAGTATTGCTGATTTTGATTTTGAGTCCTACCAATGGTCCAAACTCTAGGTTCGAAGTATGTTCCGGGCGATCCATTATGCATTCGGATGATGATAGGATCTGTGCACATCTAGCCTGCCGCCCGAAGACTACTTTGGACATTTCAAAGTAGTTGAGAACTTATGGTCACAGTACATGAGCAACGAATGATTCACTCCCTCCAGCACATGACAGTATTCCATCCTAGTCTCTATGATGGGCAAGTGCTCTCGATTATACATGATGTAGTTCTGTTCGCCACATCAGCATTTTTCAGTGTATAAGTTGACCAGGCTGAGAATCCCAACACTGTTGGACTACTTGAGAATGCCAGCTGAGGTGATACTGCTTGCATTAGTTTGCAGAATAATTGGCTTTGGTGGGTCGAAATGATTGTGCAAGGATACATCCGTGAATGCTCATTTTGGCTTGTGAAACCAAAGCTCGGCATCCCGAGTCCATTTCCATTTAAGCTATTTAGGCGTCATTGATCTCTCCAGTTTCTTTGGCATGTCTGATATCAGTGTTGTTAGCTATGCTGATTTCATGATGAACTTCTGGTAGACATTGGTCAATCGAACCATTGTTGGAAACTCCTCAACAGACTGTACGGTTGGACAATCCGGGATCATTGATATATGGTGTGATTCCAGACCAGTCCCGTTGGGGTACATAACATACCCAAGGATGCTGACATCGGACACTCCAACATCACACTTCTCTACTTTGCTGTAATGGCCACATTCTCTTCCCGATTCGAGCACTAAGTGTTTCTGTTCTTCCTGCTCCTACTCATTGGTTGTGTATATCCGTATATGATTGAGGTCATATGCCTCAAAGACTTCAATGAAATGTTACAAACCGTCATTATTGCGTGATTCAAATGTGGCTGACAGGGACATCAACCAGACATGTTTCACTTGGCATTCGAAGACCCCATACCGGGATCGAAATCCATCACTGTACTGGTCGCCTTCCTCACTTTGCATGAGGTGATAGACAGTCAGAATGTTCTGTGTTGTGGAAATCTGAGGTCTGCGCAACCAGTCGAGTAGCTCTAGGATCAGTAGAACAGGATATCTGCTCATTGCTGTTGCTCTATTTTAAGCTAAGTAGTCCGCACATGGTCATAGGCCTCCGTCTGTCTTCTGCACAAATCCGATTAGTGCTGCCATGGCTGATGATACCCAGTGGCAGAATAAATTCGCGAGGTGTGGTTCGATGTATCCATTGACAATGTTTGACTTGACTTCCGAAAAGTTATTGTGTCGCAAATAATGCATATTGGACCCTGGTTCCAGATCAATCGTGTGGTCAGTTGGCCTGTGCAGTGCCACACTCTCTGCCATATTGTTGGTGGATGCGCCCACATAGTGTATGTATGTTGTGCGAATAGAATGTGGATTACGATTGGGTATAGTACCTATTCAGATATCTATGGAATAGTATTTGTCTCTGGTTTCCAATTTGGGATGATGGGGATGGAAGGCCCATGAATTGCATGTCAAGCAGTACACACCGAAACAAGGAAAACCTTGCTAGTCCATACTTCCCATCGTGACTCTGTGAGCAAATAGCAAACATCCAGTAATCCAAGAATTCTCGGCTGCCGCACCCACCGCTGCTGCTCCCTGCTTGCTCATCCAGCACTTTGGATTGATAGTCTCAAGCTCACCTGTAGCGTCCAAAGTTTTGACCTCCTTAGTAGATTCCAGCGATCGACCGCATTCCCCAAATGGCAGGGTGAATGTCTCGATGGTTTCACTGCTACTTAATAAATCATCCAAGGTGGTTGCTCTGAATGTTTAATACCTGGTGTAGGACTGTCGTCCACGCTGCCGATTGGATATCATACTACATCCACAGGGATCACCAAGATCGAGTTGATCACCTGTGTACTGCCACCAATGTCAGCCAGCCGTACATTCGTACATTTGTCATCCTGACCTCCATACCACTGCACTGCTGTACCAGATCTGAGTGCCTCCCCATCGCAATTTGGGGTTCTTCATGAAGTGAATCGACTGGTAGCCCAGTCGATGCCCGACTTGCAGGTGTTACGTCTTGGTAATCCTACATCTTTATTGTATGCCCTCATTGGGATGACTAGCACCTCTCGTTTGCAGACTGGGGCCAAATGAACCATATCTTTCGCTGCCATCGCAGCCTTGCAGTGCTCGCTTGCATGTGCGATCGCCTGAACATCATGGCCATGAGTTGTGATGTGTGCTGGTTGGTGGGGTTGTCGGAGTCTGTTGAGACGTTGTGGAGACATAAAGATGCCTGTAACCCAGCAGTGAAATGAGGACTCAAATTGACTGCAATTCTCCTTCGTAAGCTCGTCGCTGCATGTAATGGACAATGTGTAATGCATCTGGTTATAATGTTCCACTGACATCTTGACTTGTCATGGGAGCATTTCAGATCACCAAGGCAACCCCAGGTGTTTGTGAAATCCATTCTGGCTGAATTTCCTCTGCAGTTGGCATCAATGCCCTGGTACCCAGTGACTACAATGAAATCTGCATTCCATTCATCCTCTCTCGCCAAGATAGATCCCGGGAGTGGAAAGCAAGGTTTTTAGTTGGGGACTGTAGTAGGAGTGTAGGAGATTGATTTGTGTTCTGTCTCCTGGATGACCAAGAATTTTGAGGATATTGCCATGTGTATATTTCATCCATCGCTATGTGTGATGTGTTGGTGAGCTGCTGCGTATATATTTTCCTTCCGGCTATTTGGTTTCATAGAGCTCTGGTGGGATCCACGGCATGGGAGTGAGTATATCATTCTTGTCGCACTGTGAGTTGTCTGGCTTGGGTTGTTTGGGTAGATTCAATAAGAATAGTTGGAAGTTGTATTTCTTGCTGCATTGATTAGAGCATTCTCCTGAATGCGTAGGCTGTTGATGTGGCCCCTGCTGTTGGGGATTGTGGCAATACAGCTTAACATATGAATCGGCTGCGCTGTTGAAATACTGTTCTACATTGACAAATTTTGCATTCTGTGAGGTTACATGACTGATCTTGGACTTAAGGCCAGGTTGTAGTCTGCACACAACGATTCCGTAACTGATCTTGATAATGCATGCAAGCTATCCTGCAGCGCCCGAATTTGGTTTGATACGAGTGGTGTAGATTCTCACCGGTGCATTTGGTCAGTGGAGGAAGGTGGTTATACTGTTCATTGCCCTATTGAGTTTCCGATTCTTGTCGACATACATCTTTTGCATGTCTTCGCGTAAGGCCACAGTGTCTTTTAAACTGAGAAATCAGTCACTCCATAGCAGTCGAAGCCACACTACCAGATCGGTCACCTGCGTCAGCCTCTGCGCTACATCATGCTGGTTGTTCCTTGTTCCGAGATCGCTGGCAGCATATTGTACTACTTGATTGGCATCTCCATTGTGGTTGGAAAACCGCTCCCACCACTACAAAGCCACATATCTGAGTGGGTCCGAGACTGGGTTAGGGTTATCGCGGGTCTGCATCGCGCGATGGACATGGTTGAAAAACTTTCGCTGTACGGCATCCGGGTCGACCACGACACACAGACACCTCACCAATCACGTCCCAATCATCATCTCATCTCTTTCCTTCTTCTCTCTTTTGTTTCTTAGTTCTAGCCAATCCACTATCTCGCTGCGGCTACTCCCTCCCTACACTCCTCGAAACGAGACCTCCATTTTCGTAGGTTCCTACAGAAGCTACAATGTGCAATCTCCTGATCCGGGATTTACGCCACACCGTGCAGAAATAAGTACGCTAGGGATTAGATGTTCGACCTTATCAGTTCAAGGCAGTTATCAAACATCTTTACTGTGCTGCAGTCTGGTTTTGGATGGGTCAAATTGAAGTGTTCTGTTTTCGTTGCTTTCCATCACATACACTCTGTGTGGTATTCCCGGTAGCTCTACCTCAGTTCTGCATTTTGCACACCTAGTTGATTATTCTGTTGGATGGTATGGTTGAACATTTCTGGTTATCCTTCCAGCAACTTTCACATAGATATGATGTTGGACTGCGCGGTTGGATTCCACCTACTCGGGTTGTCGCTCAAAATGTCCCTCAGGTTGTTGCCTAGAATGTTGCTGATGTCATCATACAAGTCAGCAGTGGTTGTGGTTGTGATTGTTCTCATCGTGAGTCTCATCCTCCGGGAGTTCAGAGGCCAATTGAGTGGGAAGTGGAATGTCTTGGCGGACAGGAGATCCTTGGTTTTATGTGTTGGAATATATCCTAGCCAAGGCCAATTTACCTCTCGAAGCTTAGTTAGGAGGCATAGTTGCTAAGTGACAGAAGAATTGGCATACAAGCTGTTCGTTTCCTGTTTATTTTGTGGTTCATCTGAGATAGGGGAACAATAAGTGTATGCTCATCAGTAAAATGAATATCATAACTGAATATTCAAAGATAGTGTAATGGCACATACACCTCAACTCGACTTGACCCAGATGATATGATAATACATTTGGACAAAATACCAATGCAGGATATATGGAGATTATAGTTGTAAGATGTTCGATACCAACGTAAGTGTCAAAATCACGATCCAGATTGAATGATAGTGACGCAACCTTGGGTCATGGGCGGCCATTAGAGGAATAGATAGTTGCATATGTAACATGATAGAAATCAAGAAGGAAGAGCTGAATGAGAACAGGTGAGAAAGTCACACCATATTAATCAAAACTAATAAATGGATCTACAAGCCATGAATTGCAAACCAGAAGCACAGAGATGAAACAGGGCTTTGTCTTCCATCTGTCAGATTGTGTGAGTAATGAGTGATCAAAAAATGACATGCAACAATGGATTTGGATTCACATGAGTATACATAATAATGACATGCTGGCTGCCAATAATGACTATATTAAGTTTGTTGAATAACGATTGAGTAAAATTTTACTGTTAGGATGTGTTGAAGGTGAGTGCCAACAGACCATCAATGATTTGCAGTCTTATACAATAAACAATCTATGGGCTGAATAGTAGTATCCTTCCAAAGTGAAAGTATTGGCCATTATTATCGACATATTGCCCACCTTTCTGGGGGTTGGCCGCATATATGTAGATAGCTGGGTACCGGAGTATATGACAAGATACTGTTGCACAACTGTATGTGGTAGTATAATCGAGTCATTGATAGATAAGATGATTAATGGCGATTTCAGAGAGAGTACAATTTGTCCATATTATGTTACAGTTAACTGACCATGGACACGTCTCATGATATTGGTGAGAATCTAATCATGACAGCAATTGAATAATTCCCCCAGTCAGGAGTGGACCCCCTCGGCTGACAGCCCTGTGAACAAACAAGAGACACCCCATAAGAAAAACGAAACCCTAATACATACCCCTTCATATGACCATGGTATGTCCCACGACCGATCAGCACTCTATGAGAACCATCACTGCGGATTCAGTGCAAGGGCGCACTCCACCTCTATTTCACTGCTCTCCTGATGTGGTAATAACCCATGCCACCACCACTAGTACTTGGCGGTGATTAATCAGCAAGCAAGAGATGTAAACCCCACCTAAATCCTCCAGACCCACACCTCAAGTCAAATCATCATCGAGGCTTTCACGGAAGCGCCCAGTGATGCTCACAAACCATTCCCCGCCCATTCCTGAGATCCTCCGCATGTTGGCAGCTAGTCTGTACATAACTATAATCTACCGACTGTACCATCTAATGGACGTTCCTGAATCGTCATGTGGAATCCAGGATCCACTCGACTTCCCGCTCATCAGAGTCATCGATGAATGGTTGCAGTGGTTCAGATGGTGGCTGGCCGATGGTAGGAGAAGAAGAGCGGTTGAGCAAAGAGATATGAAAAATGTGGTGCTTCTAGATTGTATAAGGATGGTCAACTTTGTAACAATTTTTATTGATGACCTAACTTACGGTGTACGGTCTTCTCCATTTTCATTCCATCATGTTTGACACCCATCCCATTCGGAAGTGGCAGGTTGAATGCAGTACCTTATTTCCAACCTCAAAAACCAATTTCTTGCCACCAGTGTCTTTGGTCTAATTGGCTTAAGCTTACTGCATCTACTGACAGATAGTGTGGTGAGTTTCTCCAAGCCAGCGGCAAAGGGACTACTTGGATTTCCGATTCCAGGCTAGACTGTTGCTTTGCAGTTTTAAAGTGCATCACAGAATGGTCACAGTAATTCAGCCGCAATGGATTCACTATTGTGAATGGTAGTACCACATTATGGTAAACAAATTCAGCACGTGGTAAGAGTTCGATCCAATTGTCCTGCTCATAGTTGTGGAACGCTCAAAGACACTTCTCCATTGACTGATTTTAATACTCTGTCTGCCCTCCTGTCTATGAACGCAAGGCAGTCAAGAGCCAACACTCAGCCCTCATGTGAGAACATGTCCGGGTCCAGAATCAGATTGTAAACTGTGTGCTGCAAACGGTAACACTGATGTCCAGAACGCACAGCTGGTGAGTTAGGTATTCAGAGAAGAGCTGGGCCAATTCCCGCTAGTCGATATCCTTCTGGCACAATATGTAGAGTGTCAACTTTCTCAGTTGTTTCACAATGTCCAGCACTCCCGTCTAGCCCAATGCGGTTGACTGGAGGAAGTCAGTAACACAGTCCATTGTGACGCCTCCCAATGGCCATGACTGGGTCCCCAAGTGAATGTTAATCCCATATCTGCCCTGCGAAGGTGCATTGATATGGTGTAATAGTCCAGAAACACTGATATAGTTTCAAACATGCAAGTCCATTACTGGCCAGTAGAACTTGCTAGATACCAAATCTGTGTTCTTAAGAGCTCCAAGATGACAGAACCGAGGGTTGTGATGGAATACACTTTGCACTATTCTGGGTGGACAATCTATCGCTGAAACAAACATCCTCCCCTTGGAGGTGAACATTCCCGAGATAACTTTCCATTGGCTCCTGTCCATTGCACTATCTGTACTGACTATCATGGGTCTGTCAACAAGCTTTGCCAAGATGTCCTCAGCCAAAGGGTCAGATACCTGATCTGCGATACTTGCTGCCACCAGATTGTGTTATGTTTCTGCTGGGACTGTTATTTATAGTCATGCCACAGGGCTTTCATACCCAATCTCATAGTTGGGTTGTCTGGCTAGGCCATAAGTAATCTTCTTGCTGCATTCCTGGTGGGCGAGGACAGAGTTGAAAGCTGAAAGAATTTCCGAACACCTCGATTGTTGTTTGGAAGGGGACACTGGATGCGTGGAAGTATTCGAGTTTCTTGTAGTCACACCAGATCGTGAAGATTGAATTGATGCCCTTGAGGCAATGCCACCATAATGTTAATATATCCATGATCACCAATAGCTCTCGATTATAACACTTGGACTTCTTCTCAGCTGAAGTCAATTACCAGAAGCAGAAATTGACTAGTCAGAGAATTACGAAAGCATCGTACTGGTTGAGAATACCTCTTCCAATCCCAATTCCCCTCACAATCATATGGATCATGATCGGCTTCGCTGGATCGCAATACTCAATTATCAGTGTGTGTCAGTGATGGTGAAATCAGGTTGTTAGAACACCGATTCCACTTCCCGAGGACATTTCCATTTGGCTGAACCTTCTCATTTCTTACCGCAAGATGTCTGTCATTTCCATTGTCAGCCAACCAGTAGTAGTGTAACCTCAGCATATTGCAGGATATATCTTGGGACGAAGTTCGTGAACCCGAGAAACACCTCGACATCACTAACTGGGATCTGTTTCGGCTAGTACCTGTGTGGGGAGATCCACTCCGACTCCATGCCCACTTCATTAGGAGTAATCACATAGGCTAGGAAGGCAACTTCCCACGCTCCAGATTGACACTTCTCGGCTTTCCAATACATACTGAATAAATTAAGACACTGCAGTGTTTTGCGCACATGCTCCTCGTGCTTTATCTCAATGGCTACATTGATGAGTTTGTCATTCCGGTTCATCAGCAAGGTGTAAATCAGCCCAGAAGCCATCTGTTCACCTCCCTGACACTCCGGTAGCCCACACCAGTGCTTCTGAGTACTTCAAGGTGGTCCCAGGCACCCGTGGTGCTTTGGAATAAACTCTAAGACTCTGCATGAGCATTCTCCAGTGTGCCTGACAGCCCCTGAAGGTATGCAGTCACATGGACAATGCTATGGGCTAGACTGTTAGGAGGGTGAAATTTGGAGTTGATGTGACCTGGGGGCATGTCTGCGGGAGATTTCGAGAGCAGCTAGAACTTCTGTGCAGGCCTGCGGGGGACTTACAGAGCAGCTAAGACCTCTGTGCAAGCTCTGCGGGAGATTTGGTGCTATCTTCTCACATCAGTCTTTCTTGGGTTGTCACAACTACGAGGCGTTTTGTGTATGCTATTCATCTTTGCTCCAGTCAAAAGATTCACCAAGTCATATTGTGGGATTAAGTATCTGAGTCTCACTATATATATACATACGCAGATTCATGGTTAATGGAGACAGATTCAGTGACAGGAGGTATGTATTGGCAGACTGTGGGGTAGATAGACATCATCACACTATACAAAATGTATGCTCTATCTTTCCCAGCTCTTGCTGTCATGCACTCCTGCCGAGCTATCATAGATCCACACAATTTGTGTGGTTCCTCACGCACTTTTGCCAAGCATTCATAGATCAACGCAACTCAGGTTGTTCCTGATCGCCTAATCTCAAATTATTTCCTCTCACTTGCTTTGTTCAAACGTCACACCAGAACCACTCTATCCCAAGATGTCTCTTTTGGTGCTACTCGAAGTGTGGCAGGATATTGATCATGAGCGCTCTGCATACTCGATTCGCCATTTGGCTACATTGTGATCAAGTGTGTTTGGAGATGTACTTGGAGGCTATAATTGAGTGAGTGTTGAGATGCACTGGGAGGCTGTAATCATGTCAGTTTGGAGATACCGTGGAATTGTGTTAGCAACGGTTCCGGCTCAGAACCGACATGTTGTCAAATCAACGGTCCAGGTTATCAACAAACCAGGACTGTCGATTCGGGTATGGTTCAATCGACCTCACTCTACTTGTCTGAATTGGGCGGGTGCTCAGCAGGTTCTCCAGGGGATCTATCTATAAATACGTATGCCGCACTTGCCTTTGCTATTTAATACTAGTATTCAATCAAATTCGATTATTCGACATCCAGGAATCATAATTTGCATGATTCGCTGGGTGCGAAATCGATCCCATTTGAATTCATGTTTTTCCTTTACTGATTGGTATTTTTGACCATGGCTGAGGTCAATGGTTCAATCATAATCTCAAATATCCAGGTGATGCATTCATTACCCAATATGCATCACGAGAAATTTGTCACCCTCTGTTGATACAAGCTTGACGGTCAATTTCCGAATGTGGCTGTGACTGTATCGCTTTCTCTTGTGTCAACAATTACTCGCAATACGTTGGTTATGGATTCCAGTGAGCAAATCATGTGCCAAGTACCTTATTGAAAAGGCCAAATATCGTTGAGTCTCGATTGACCCTCATTTTCAGCATGGGGAAGTGACTGTTTCGCTTGCTCTTTTGATGGTAAAGGCTCCCAATATGTTGGTTACACATAACAGATAGCATATCCCGTTCCAATCACCATACTTACATTACCAATTAACATTGACGCTCTGTGGACACGCAGTTAATGGTGGTAGCGACATTGACACTAAGTATATTGCAAATAAAGGCGGCCAAACATCGACTATACGTATAGGACGTAGCACAACCCTTGGATTATACATCATGCAACACCCAAAATCGTTGACACTCTATAGATGCTCTGGTGACGCTCACTTTTAGGTGTGGTGAGATGGACTCAGATCATCTTTTCCCCAAAGGTGGCCAATACTTTGATTATAGGTAATTGCCATACAACAGCCCTTGGATTACACAAGTTGCAACACCCAAAATTGTTGACACTCTGTTGACACTCTGTTGATGCTGTGATGACGCTGTGTTGATGTTGTGTTGATGCTCGGGGGATGCTGATTGTCAGGAGTAGTGATACCAACATTACCTATAGTGCCTATAAAGGCGGCCAATACTTTAATTACAGATACAAGCCGTAGCACAGCCCTTGGATTATCCAAGATGCCACACACAAAATTGTTGACACTCTGTTGACGCTCATTTTCAGACTGGGGCTGTGACCATATGGCCTTCTCTTTGGTGCACAAAGGATGCCAATACGTTGATTATGGGTAATTGCCGTAGCACAGCCCTTGGATTATTCAAGATGCAACACCCAAGATTGTTGATGCTCTATTGACACTCTGTTGACGCTCTGTTGATGTTCTGTTGATGTACTGTTGACGCTCTGTTGACGCTCATTGTCAGGCAAAGCAATGTCAACATTAACTATTTTCCCTCTAAAGGCCGCCAAAACATAGATTATGGATAAATGCTGTAGCACAGTCCGTGGATGATACAAGATGCAACACACAAAATCGTTGACGCTCTGTTGACACTCATTTTTAGACTGGGGCTGTGACCACGTCACCTTCTCTTTTACCCATGAAGGCTGCAATACGTTGATTATGGACACATGCGGCCGCACAGCGCTTGAATTATACAAGATGCAACACCCAAGATTGTCGATGCTCCGTTGACGCTCTGTTGACTGTCATTGTCAGGTGAAGCGATGTCGACATTAACTATTTTCCCTCTAAAGGCTGCCAAAACTTAGATGATGGATAAATGCCATAGCACAGCCCGTAGATGTTACAAGATGCAACACCCAAAATCGTTGCCGCTCTGTTGACGCTCAATTTTCACAATGGGGCTATGACCTTGTCACCATCGCTTTTACCCATACAGGATGCTAATACGTTGATTATGGGCAAATGCGGTCACACAGCACTTGAATTATACAGGATGCAACACGCAAGATTGTTGATGCACTGTTGACGCTCTGTTGACGCTCAATGTCAGGTGAAGCGACCTCGACATTAACTATTTTGCCTATAAAGGCCACCAAAACTTACATTACGGATAAATGCCGTAGCACAGCCAGTGGATGATACAAGATGCACAACCCAAAATCGTTGATGCTCTGTTGACGCTCATTTTCAGACTGGGGCTGTGACCATGTCACCTACTCTTTTGCCCACAAAGGCTGCCAATACGTCAATAATGGGTAAATACTGTAGTACAGCCTTTGGATTACATGAGATGCGACACCTAAAAAAGTTGATGCTCTGGTCATGCTCTGTTGACGCTCTGCTGATGCTTATGATTTGGTGTAGGGGCAACCACATTACTCATATTGCCTACAAACGCGGCCAATACTTCGATGATATGTAAAAGCCGTAGCATTGCCCTTGAACTATTCAAGATTCAACATCCGAAATCGTTGACATGCTGTTGGCTCTCTGTTAATGCTCTGTTGACGCGCTGTTGACGCACATTTTTAGGTGTAGCAATATCGACATCAACCATAGTGCCAACAAAGGAGGCCAAAACTTCAATTATGGGTTCAAGCCGTTACACAACCCTTGGATTATACAAGATGCAACACCCTCAGTTGTTGACACTCTGTTGACGTTCCTTTTGAGAATGGCAGTGTCCCTATGTCGATTTCACTTTTACCAATAAAGAATGCCAATACGTTGATATTAGATAACAGCGACCAAATCGTAGCTCAATGAACTTACTTGCGAGACTAAAAATCATTGACGCTCTGTTGACGCTCATTTTCAGAATCGGGCTGTTACTGTGTCGCTCTCTCTTTTGTCTATAATGGTTGCCGATATGTTGGTTATTGATAACAGGGAGCACATTGCTTCGCAATTTACAACATTACAAGACCAAAAATTGTTGATGCTCCGTTGACACTCATTTTCAGATTGGGGCTGTTACCGTGTTGCTTTGCCTTTCACGTATGAAGGCTGCCAATACATTGATTATGCATAACCCCGAGCAAATTGCTTCCCAAATAACTTACTTACAAGACCAAAAATCATTTTCACTTCATAGACACGCATTTCCAATATGGGGCGGTACCCTTGTCACGTATTCTTTTTCATATCACAGCAGCCAATACGTTTATTATGAATAACAGCAAGCAAATAACTTCTCAATTAACTTACTTACAACACAAATAATCGTTGACATTCCATTGACGGTCACCATAAACATGTCCTAACTGTTGTTGTATAGTTAGTCATTTTGTATAAATAATCATATATTCATTATTGGCAGCCAATGTACAATATATATGAATACTCAGTTGCATCCAAATGCTTTGTGGAGTGTCAATTTCGGATCAACTGATGCACATGATCTATAAGCAGCCAATAAAGTAGCGTCGTCACATTTCAGTGCTTTCAGCTGGCAATTTACCACATTTTGATCCATATACTAATTTTTCATCAATATAGCCCAAATTGATTATTTTGCCTTATCCCGTTGCTTCTCCATGATTTCCATGACTTACAATAGGCAATTTTCAAAATGTTAACTATGTGCACTGGGTTGAAGAGCAGAGTAATGTAGTTGGATGAATAGATGAATGCTACATGATGGTAGTCATTCTTACAGATTCGTATTGCGCATTGACCGCTCCTTCTATGAATCGTATGCCATCACTGACCTATATTTTGTTAGCAAATTTTGTCTGCAATTTGTATTGCACGTTCTCGCTTACCAGTACGAGGCATGACAATATCATGTTGATCACTTGTCAATTGACTCAGTTTAGAGTCTAGAATGTTTGTGTGGCACGTACGACCCTTGCATAAGCAAAGACGAATTGCTCATATCGTACAATTTGGTGACCGAAATTGCAAGACCGCCAACAAGTAACAAAATAGGTTCACGAAGTACTTTTCGGGGAGATATGCAGTTAATAATTGCAAATTGTGCAGGTAGTTTACAGATAACAAACAAGCCAGTACTATATGTTCATCTGAATCCAATTCCTGTATGGTAATTTGTTAGGGAGGTTATATGCAAGTGTAAAAGCTTGTGGGTTGAACGGGCTTCGATTGTTTAATTTGTAACCAAATTGTCACCACGTCGGGTGCGAGAGCTGATATGCCTACTTGAGACTGTGGTCTCCTCTCTGCTAATCTCATATGGCTGGTGTCAGTTTGTGAAATTCCTTGTGGCATTGCGATTCTCCGCTGACACTATCACGTGTTTCCATCAGCTCACTGAATGTTCCCGGCACAGTAGCAGGAGCAAACTCATTCATTTGCGGCTTGATGACTGCCTTAATTGTCAATATGGCTGTTCTGTACCTCAAATCTTACTAATGATGCCAGACGAAAGATCGTTCACACTCAACTTCAGGATGTAGCAGGTATCATCTCTCCGCTTATTTTACTATAATGGCAGCCAATAAAAAAAAATAGCCGATGATGTACCAAATTTAATATTTTGTACATGGCATTAGGATATCTGGACATGACAATAAATAGAAATACCCGAAAAGAGACCCGGAGATTGGACTCGACAGATCCAGTGAAACCCGGCAAAACCCCCGGGTTGACGAGTACGGGTACTGGTTTGGCCCGCCAACAAGCAGTGGGTCAGGTTATTGGACGGTGCTGGAACTGAACCGAACCATTCATCCAGTCGACACCCAAACCGCAGGCGGGTTACATGGACCGGTTGCTAACACTACCGTTGAGGGGTTTGATCAAGCCAGCTTGGATGCACTTGGAGTACTGTTAGCACCGGGTCAAGGTATCCCGCCAGTGGTCTGGGTTGTGACTGCAAAAACAGGTTGGTTCAATTCCAGACCTGACCAAAAAGCTGACCCACCGACTCTTTACGAGGCGAATCCGGACCTGAACCCGTCAACCCACAGTTTTCACGTGATTTCGTTCGACTTGCCTTCTGCAATCTGTGGTTCCGCGTTTCAGCATTCACATTTCTGGTCGGATTCACATATGCCACTGTTAGTGACAAAATATTGACATTGGTATGGCACAGTTCATTTTCAATATATTGGCAGACTTAATGATCAAAACCAATAGACACATGGGCACAACCACATCCTGAGAATGAACATCTACAGAGTGTCAACGATTGTTGGTCATGTATCCTGGGTAATATTGGGGGGCAATTGCTTAAATACGGTTATAAATACAGTATTGGCCGCCTGGATTGCAAAATTTGGTAACAAAATGCTCGCTACACCATCTTGAACATGAGGGTCACTGGAGCATCAACGATTTTCGGTCTTGCATCTTCAGTAATACAAGTGGCACTTGATCACAAGCATCCATAATCAACGATTTGGCAGCCTTTATTGTCAGATATGTATGGCATATTCCCACCACATCCTCTGGGACAGTAACAACTCATGTCGATTACAGAGCTACCACTCAGTATTCATGAGCCTTTTCGCATACCAACACAGTCAAAACCACATATATGGACCATAACGACCACATTGCACTGTAGTTAACTATAATGGAAGGCCAACAATCATTGACACTCTGTTGATGCTCATTTTCATGATGGCGCAGGGAGTGTTTCACTTTGTCTTTTGTCTTCAAACGCAGCCAATACTGAGTTTAGGACTATGTGCAACCTGTCGCCCCCCAGATTATGCAACATACATGACCAAGAATCGTTAACGCTCTGTTGACGATCATTTTGCCAAGGGTAGATTCACAATATCCAATCATTTGATTTTGTACAATCAATCATTTAGGTTCATTTGGCACCCTTTCTAGCGTTTTCATTTAGTTTCTTTTTGATCACTATATTGTTTTTTATCAATACATATAAATATATCCTTTCAAATATACTTTACACTATCCGCTGATTCAGAATGATATTCATATCCAATATGCTGTGCTATTTGATCATTGCTAGTCATCACAGCCAGATTTGCACAACAGGCTGCTGTGGTCTTTGAAATGAATGGTAGCTGCATTACCACACAGCAGATAGTGTACTACCCAGTGGATGTTCTTTCATCAGTCAGCATATCTGGATGACAATCTGAGTCTTTCCAACTATCCTGGGCAGATGAACTGAAAGTAAGAAAATCTGCTCAGGGAACGGATATAGGTAAATACGCAAGGCCAGCTGGCAAATTGATTATTTGGGAATGTTGAGCTCTGGAAGTGTTACTGGTTGTGGCAGGTGGTATTGCAGGAAGAGGTGGTGTCGGTTTGGGAGTAGGCTCTGGAGTCAGCTGTCTGCATCGGTGGGCGGTGGTACATCTGTTCCTTTAGGTCTTCAGCATGTCTGCAGATTCTATACTGTGCCATTTTGGCAAGAAAGACATCCGGCTGTATGGTTCTGACAAAGCCTTAGCCTGGTTGCTTTCTTTTGCAGAGTTCAACTTTTGATGCCCAGGAAATTAAACACCCCGCATCTTCTCTTTTCGGACTTCAGCACAAAGTTTCTTGATCAGATACTGCATTTTATCTATTACGTCACACAAAGACCCTTCTTTGGACATTTTGGCCATATCCATGTTAGGGGTTTTCCCTGAGCAGCGATAATGGTACTTGCATTAGTCTTCTGAATACATGTCATGGAGTTACTCTTGGTATAGTCACGTGACATGCATAACACCTATTCACGACTTGCAAAGTTGGCCAGTGCTATGTCCCTGAAGCGGGGATACGAAGCGGTCGCGTGTCGATTGAATAAGTGACCAAGATTACTAAGCCGATTCACTTAGGATGATGCAGTCATGTCGCCATCGCGGGAAAGCTTGCTTTAGCCGTGCGCATGATTTCTAACCACCTTCATTATACCTGATACTAGCTAAACTTGCCTTATCAGACACAACAGTCGATAGTCAATATGCGAGTACGAGGGATCCTCAACTTATTGTCCCAGGTGATATGAGTTATTGGTGCAATCACGGGCCAAAGAGAAATGTCTCGGCCTAAGAATGACGTGACTGAGGGAATTATGACGTCGGCTGATGATATGAGGCCGGAAGCATCCCTGCTCATTTGTTTCAGTCAGTATTCATTTCAACGTCAGACTAGTAAAGTTATACAAGCTGACGCGTCAGGTTCTACATTGTCATAGTATTGGTTGGTCGCCGATTAAATCTATGATGCAAGCCAAAGAGCCTTCAAGATGAGGCATTCAGTTGAGATAAGCACTACCGACCAAGATCGGCAGATGTTTCAACTATTGATGCGAACGGATTGCGAGATGTCTAAGTTCAAGTTTCATCTGACTCGCTGCATGACGCAGAAATTGCGCAATGTATGGCCTGATTTTTATCCGCAGCGATAAAGCTTTAATACCGCATTGACGTAATTGCGTATCTGTAGTCAGCGGAGTCATAGCATCGAAGTGTGGGGGTGCAGACCCTCAAAGACGACTATAAAGAGATGGCATTGCTCCGGCAATGAGAAGAACAAGCTCAAGCAGCAATCCACAGTCAACAAACAGAACACCGAAGACGATCTAAAAATATTATTACGAATTCTATATACACTATTCAAAACGATTCGTCCCATATCCACCTTCGTGACCAGGAAGTATATGTCTGTACAACATTTGACACAATCCGAATTCGCTCTGCAACAGGTAGTCCAGTTATTCGGAAATTTGCTTGTTCAGTTGGAAGAAGTACATTGAACCAACACATACCACACGGTTTTTCGTTTCTGTCAGCACGAGAATATCGACTACCTGCTGTTGAGGAATCTGAACACCGGGTTACAACGATTCGAGGAGTGGGCACAAGAGTGGGTACACAACGGGGAAGTCCAGTCTCCATATACCTCGGAGACAGTTAGTTGAGACAATTTGATTTCGGTCGCTCTTGGACAAGTGAGGCAGGAGGTTGAGTCTTGGGACATGTTGAGGCAAAAAGAGAAAATTAGATAGGCGGTTGTACTTAGTTCAATAAATGTTGTATTGATTATTGGGATTAAGAACCCACGTAACAGTATAATATTTTAAGTACTCTATGCTGTATCTGGTTGAGGATTGAATGATGCCAGAATTACTACACCTATATCAGGAACTCAATAAGTCGGAAGGATATTTTTATCGAAACCCGAGTGTACCAGAATTACACCTTTTGGTTATCAGTTAACCAACGATCAATAGTATACATGAGATTGGAGTGCCAGAAGTGCGAAGACAACTTCTGTTGCATTTATTTGGGCCAGAGGACTTGCAGCCAACATGGTCGCAGGCAGAACTGCTTTTGCGTCAGCTGCCAGTTATACAATATCAAGGAAAAAAGTCCTGCCCTAATCTGCCAGAACTGTAACTTCTTGTCAGAGTGTTATGCGTATACATTTTTGGGGCAGATTAACGGCAGAAGGTCTTATATTTTGCTGAGGCATTGCATAGACCATTGTTACGTTGAAAATTGCCCTCATAAGTACGAACCAACTGTCGAGTTGACTTGAGTTATTCCGCCACCCAATTATAATCATTTATTCGGGATTGGCAGCCCCCAGGCGCAGGTTGACATGGGAGAGCAGTGCGTTGGCGCCCAGCGGGTCTGGAGTGGAGAAGCCTCGGTCCCCTGTAGCCAGGGAAATTCCAAAGTGGGTACTGGGGTACCAACGCCAGATCGAGCTGCAACAGCAAAAAACATTTCCGTCTAGGCGGACTGGCTTCGTCAGAGTGTACGCGCTCCGTCAGAGCCATCAGAGACACCCCGGTGATGGATTACTCTGCGCCGGGCGTCAATGCCAGGCGTTGGGTTGCATATTGCCCTCTGATCGCCGTGTCGCCGTTTCTTCTCGCTCTGTCGGTCTCCTATTTTAAACACACAGTCTGGCATTGTAGCAAACTGTGACCATAAGTCGGAATGGGTTCATTGTGTACATGTTTGAATTGGGATTGAAATGCATAAGGATCCACGAAATCTCGCAAAGAGCGAGTGGAACCAAAAGTTGGAAAAGATCGAATGTGTATTTTCTTTGTATGACAAGATGAGATGAAAATCAGATGCTGTCTATCTATCTACCCCAGGGTCTCCCGAGTATATACTCCGCGTCGCTCATTCCACCTCCGGTACCTCTGTATCTCTGTACACCCACTATGGCTCCTGAACGATATACTTGGAGGCTGTGATCGAGCTAGTTTGGAGATGCACTAGGAGGCCCAGATTGAGTGAACTAAGAGATGCACTTGGAGGCAGTGATAGATCTAGTTTCGAGATACACTGGGATGCCGAGGTGGAGAAAACTCAGAGATGCACTCGGAGGCCGTGATCGATCGAGTTTGGAGATGCAGTTGGAGCCTGAGATCGTGTATACTAACAGCTGCACTTGGAGGCTGTGATCGAGCGAGTTTGGAGATGCACTTGGAGGCCGAGATCAAGTGAACTGAGAGATACAGCTGGTGGCCATGATCGATCAAGTTTGGAGATACACTGGGAGGCCGAGGCCGAGCGAACTCCGGGATGCACTTGCAGGCCGTGATTGATTGAGTTTGGAGATGCACTGGGAGGTCGAGGTCGAGTGAACTCAGAGATGCACTTTGAGGCCGCGATCGAGCCCGTTTGGAGATGTGATTGGAGACCGCGATCGAGTCCACTGAGAGCTTCACGTTGAGGCCGAGATCGACCGAGTTTGGAGATTGACTTGGATGCCGAGATCAAGTGAACTCAGAGATGCACTCCGAGGCTGTGACCAAGCAAGTTTGGAGATGCACTTGCAGGCTATGATCGAGCGAGATTGGAGGAGTACATGGAGGCGGTCGATTTGGTGGGAGGCGCAGACGGCAGCTCAGACTCCATTCATTTCATAACTTGTAATTGTGGGAATGTAGAGAGTTGAGTACAACATCCGCCAAGGGATGAGAAACTGGCTGGGAGTGGGAGACTGTCGATCGTGGGATGATGCTGTACTTGGTGTATGCTGTACTCGGTGTTAACTGATAATTATGGCATGGAGAGATAGAGAGGGATGACTTAACTTCGTGTTCTTAGGTGATGGTAGAGTTGAGCACTGGAAAGAGAGAGATCAGAGGAGATGGGGGAAATCATCATGAGAAGCTGGGACTTGAGAGAATTTCATGTGCCAGTCAATTGACCATCCCCGATACGGCAGGTAGGAGTCCTGATCTGGCCTGTACTATCACCGATACGGGGTCTTCTTAACCCACTCAGACAAGTTATACTCCTGATTTCTCATAGCCGCTCATGATCTCCATATCGTTCTCATCTTAATCCCTCATCTCCCTCTGTCTTGTCTACACCTCTACCATCACCGCAAGAATACAGAGTTAAGTCATCCCTCTCCATCTCTCCATGCCTTAATCATGACTTAACACCAAGTACAGTATACACCTAAGATTGTCTGTCGTCCCTTCATTCTGACGATTTCGAGTTGACTCCTGAATATAGCTTCAGCTTCCGGTGTACCTCGCTACCGATCCACCGCCAGCAGCCAGTTCTCCCTAAGAGCTTCAAACGTGAAGTCACCTTGCCACATTCTCACAGTTTCAAGTTAACTAACCGATAAATAGAGTCTCAGCACCAGGCACAACTCCCACCGACCGGCTCCGGATCGACCACCTCCATGTGCAGCTCTCAGTTTACTCGATCGCGGCCTCCATGTGCATCTCCAAACTTGCTCGATCACAGCCTCCAAATGCATCTCCACATTCACTCAATCATTGCCTCCCAGTGCATCCCCAGACTCGATCGATCATGGCGTCCAAGTGCAGCTCTCAGTTCACTCGATCTTGGCCTCCAAGTGCATCTCCAAACTCGCTTGATCACGGCCTCCTGGGGAAGCTCTCAGTTCACTCGATCTCGGCCTCCAAGTGCATCTCCAACCTCGCTCGATCACGGCCTCCCAGTGTATCTCTGAGTTCACTCAATCCCGGTCTCCAAATGCATCTCCAAACTCGCTCGATCACGGCCTCAAAGTGCATCTCCAAACCCACTCGGTTGCAGCCTCCCAGTGTATCTCTGAGTTCACTCAATCTCAATCTCCAATTCTGTCTCCAAACTCACTCGATCATGGCCTCGGAGTGTATCTCTGAGTTGTAGATTGGTAGCTATATAGATACATAGATACATGGATGAGAATACAACCTGAATACATGAGTTTCAAAAATCGTTGGACGTTTAGTAGTAGCTACGAGTTCCAGGCGCACCAGCAGCATTCCCAAAGAAGATGTTGTTTTTCCCAGAATGCTCTATTGTGATTCGAGGTGCTCCCAGATGTTCACAGGTTTGTCGCCGGCGCTTCCAGGTACACTGCTATGCAACGCGACCTGGCGCCTGGTGGATGGGCAGCCTGTGATTTTCCGTCAGAGTGTACGAGGTTCCGTCAGAGCCGTCAGAGCCGTCTGGAACATCCAGGTGTTTCAGACGGAAACTAGCGTTGTTGCTGATGTGGCCCAGCTACAGCATCAGCAAATAAAGGCAATAGAGTACCCAGACGAGGCAGAGCAAGGCCAAGGGGAACTGAAAATGATTGATGCGATGTCCAACTTGGTTCAAAGGCAGTTATTGGGACTCGAGCAGTAAGGGGTGCATCTAGTACAGGCTTGCTACGAAGAACAAGAGGTGTTAGTAGACCAGTTTGAAGCATTCAAGGCCAATATCGAAATTTTGGACACCGGAATTCAAACTGATAAGCAACGCGTCAATATGGAGCGTGCAGGAGTCGGAAGCCAAATGCAGTTGCAAGAGGTGGTCCTACAAGACATTAGGTCCGAAGTCAATATTCTGCAGGCCCAGAATAATCACATTGTTCAGGAAGCCAATGTACTTTTCAAAGCTCATAAAAGTGAATTGGAGGCTACCAGCAAGAGGGTTACAAATTGTGATGGTCAGATTTTAAGTATAAAAGGAACCAATATCGGCATTCAACGATCCCTGAAAGAGATGAATTGGAAGATCATTAGAGTGAATGAGATATTGAATTCCATAAAAAATTCCTTAAAGGAATCCCTAGCAAGAGGGAGATAAGGAAACATGCGGCAGTTGTGGAAACAAGTTAGCTAAGTCCCGAGAACTTAATACCGGCCTAACTACAGCAATGGAGGGTTATAAGTTCTCGGAGTCTGGATCATATAACTTCGGGTGACAGGGTCCCCAGGAAGGACCATCCACCATGGTGCACCCTGAGAGGCAGCATTACTTCGGAAGTGTGGCCTCTAGTTTGAGAGATATTGAAAGCGAAAGAACCTGGTTAGGAAGAATCAAGGGAGGAGCAGGAAGTGATGGAGCAGTCGATGGAGCAGCCTGAGGAGCAGCCGGTCGAGCAGCCGGAGGAACAGCTGGAGGAGCAGGAGATCATCGGCCTCCCGGATCAGCGCCACCCTCGGATCACTGCAATAATGGAAATTATCCTCGACTTAGCACAAGACAAGAGAGGATTAGAGATCTTCAGTATGCAAAACCGATTTAGATTAAGGAACCAAAGAGGTTCGAAGAAAAAGTAGGAGACGATTTCGATACCTGGTGGATAATGATGGAAGTATATATCTGGGACCAACCAGAACAGATTCTAAATGATGAACGAACTATTGACTAGATCGGTTCATCAATGGTTAAATATGCCGCAGCCTGCCATACCCAGTTGTTAAGTGGTATATTATCCGGAAAACGTCCAAAATCAATTCTTGGCTATATCCAATCATTGAGGCTACGGTTTGAAGATATGGATGCCAAAGTTGAAGCATATGCGGCTCTGGAAAAGATCCGATACGATGGATGTATTAGGGATATGTCTACTCAAATTCAAATGCACAATGATAAAGCGCTGGTTTCGGGAGCCACGCTTAAAAAGATTATCTTGGACCGGTTACCCCATAAGATTCTGGAACAAATTCACACCGTCAATATGACAGGGAAGCCCGACGATGAAATCATCACCATTAATTCCAACGCTGGTTGAACCGCGGAAGGATGGGATGAAGCTAAGAACAATCTGAGATTGAGGAAATCCATTTCAGATGTGAGAAAGCAAGTGCAAAGGAAACCTTGATTCGAAAAAGAAAATCAGTTCAATAAGCCAAAGACCTTCAAGAACAGGTTTCAGGGCCGCCGAGTTCAAAAGAATAAATCCGATCCAAATTACGAACCAAAAAATATGTCTGGCAATCTTTATGCCAATGAAACTGTGGCAATGGATAAATCCGAGTGGGACCGAAGGAAGGCAGCCGGAGAATGCCAAACGTGTGCTTGGCCAGCGGATCGAAACAGAGCTCATAAAACTATCGATTGTTTGAGATTGGCCAGAAAGGAAGTTGGGACAGCACCTTTCCCAAAAGCAAAGGAATATCAGAAGCTCAAGGTAGGAAGTTACGGTCAGAAGGATGATTCAGAATCGGAAATAGACCTTTATACTACGGATGAAGAAGAAGGTGAATCCGAAGAAGAAAAAGCAGAACGTGAATCCGAAGAAGATAAAGAAGAAGGTGATTCCGAAGAAGATGAAGAAGAAGGGGAATCCGAAGAAGACAAAGAAGAAGATGAACCAGAAGATGAGCTTCAGGAGGAGTTTTCAGCACGAGAATCTGAACAAGAGGAATCGGTATGCCCTGAAATGAATTGGTGGGATGATCATGGTTCAGATAGCGAATAAGCCACATTTAGCATCGGCAAATAACATATCCGTCTGGGCGGACTGGGTGCGTCAGAGTGGACGCGCTCCGTCAGAGCCGTCAGAGACACCCTGGTGGCGGATTACTCCGCGCCCGGCGTCAATACCACGCGTCGAGTTGCATATCGCCCTCCGCTCGCCGTTTCGCCGTTGCTTCTCGCTCTGTCGGCCTCCTACTTAAAACAAACACTCTGGCGTTGTGGCCAACTGTGACCATACGTCGAAATGGGTTCATTGTGTAGACGCTTGCATCGGGAATGCATTGCATAAGGATCCACGCAATTGCGCGGATCCACGAAATCTCGCAAAGAGTGAGTGAGACCAAAAGTGGGGAAACATAGAGTGTGTATTTTCGTTGTATGACAAGATGAGATGAAAATGAGATGCTGTCTATCTATCTACCCCGGGGTCTCCCGAATATATACTCCGCGTCGCTCATTCCACCTCCGTTACCTCTGTATCTCCGTACACCCACCGTCGCTCCTTAACGATATACTTCAGGGCTGTGATCGACGTAGTTTGGAGCTGCACTTGGAGGCCGAGATCGAGTGAACTGAGAGATGCACTTGGAGGCCGTGATCGATCGAGTTTGGAGATGCACTAGGAGGCCTAGGTCGAGTGAACTCAGCGATGCACTTGCAGCCCGTGAACGAGCGAGTTTGGAGATGCAATGAGAGGCCGAGATCGAGTGAACTGAGAGCTGCACTTGGAGGCCGTGATCGATCGAGTTTGGAGATGCACTTAGTGGCCGTCATCGATCGAGTTTGGAGATGCACAGGGAGGCCGAGGTCTACGGAACTCTGAGATGCACTTGGAGGCCGTGATTGATCGAGTTTGGAGATTCACTGGGAGGCCGAGGTCGAGTGAACTCAGAGATGCACTTTGAGGCCGTGATCGAGCGAGTTTGGAGATGCAATTGGACGCCGAGATCAAGTGAACTGAGAGCTGCACTTGAAGGCCAAGATCGAGCGAGTTTGGAGATGCACTTGGAGGCCGAGATTGAGTGAACTCATAGATGCACTGTCAGGCTGTGACTGAGCGAGTTGGGAGATGCACTTGCAGGCTATGATCGAGCGAGATTGGAGAAGTACTTTGAGGAGGTCGATTTGGCGGGAGGCGCGACGGCAGCTGGACTGTCGATCTTGGGATGATGCTGTACTTGGTGTATGCTGTACTCGGTGTTGACTCATGATTATGGCATGGAGAGATAGAGAGGGATGACTTAACTTCGTGTTCTTAGGTGATGGTAGAGTTGAGCACAAGAAAGAGAGAGATCAGAGGAGATGGGGGAAATCATCATGAGAAACTGGGACTTGAGAAAATTTCGTGTGCCTGTCAATTGACCATCCCCGGTACGGCAGGTACAATTCCCGATCCGGCGGGTAATAACACCAATACAGGGTCTTCTAAATCCAATCATGCAAGTTGTACTCCTGGTTTCTCATAGCCGCTCGTATTCTCCATATCGTTCTCATCTTCATCCCCCATCTCCCTCTTTCTTGTCCACAACTCTCCCATCATCCCAAGAACACAACGTTAAGTCATCCCTCTCCATCTCTCCATGCCATAATCATGAGTTAACAACGAGTGCAGCATACACCTAAGATTGTCTGTCGTCCCTTCATTCCCACGATTTCGAGTTGACCCCTGAATTTAGCCTCAGCTTCCGGCGTACCTCCCTACCGATCCACCGCCACTAGCCAGTTCTCCATATGCGCTTCAAAGGTGAAATCACCTTGTCACATTCCCACAGTTTCGAGTTAACTAACCGATGAATAGAGTCTCAGATCCTGGCGCTCCTCCCACCGACCGCCTCCAGATCCACCACCTCGAGCTCCTCCATTCTCGCTCGATCATAGCCTGCTACAAGTGCATCTCCAAACTCGCTCTATCACGGCCTCCATGTGCATCTCCAAACTCGCTCAATCACGGCCTCCCAGTGCATATCCAAACTCGATCGATCACGGCCTCCAAGTGCAGGTCTCAGTTCACTCAATCTCTGCCTCCAAGTGCATCTCCAAACACGCTCAATCACGGCCTCCAAGTACAGCTCTCAGTTCACTTGATCTCGGCCTCCAAGTGTATCTCCAAACTCGCTCGATCATGGCCTCCAAGTGCAGCTCTCAGTTCACTCGATCTCGGCCTCCAAGTGCATCTCCAAACTCCCTCAATCACGGCCTCCAAGTGCAGCTCTCAGTTCACTCGATCTCGGCCTCCAAGTGTATCTCCAAACTCGCTCGATCACGGCCTCGAAGTGCAGCTCTCAGTTCACTCAATCCGGGCCTCCAAGTGCATCTCCAAACTCCCTTGATCACGGCCTCCAACTGCAGCTCCCAGTTCGCTCGATCTCGGACTCCAAGTGCAACTCCAAACTCCTTCGATCATGGCCTGAGAGTGCATCTCTGAGTTCACTCGATCTCGGCCTCCAAGTGCTTCTCCAAACTCGCTCGATCTTGGCCTCCAGGTGCAGCTCTCAGTTCACTCAATCTCGGCCTCCAATTGCATCTCCAACCTCGCTCGATCACGGCCTCGGAGTGTATCTCTGAGTTGGAGATTGGTAGCTATATAGATCAATAGATACATAGATGAGAATACAACCTGAATACATGAGTTTTAAAAATCGTTGCGCGATTAGTAGTAGCTATGAGTTCCAGGCGCACCAGCAGCGTCCCCAGATGTTGTTTTTCCCAGAATGCTCTACTGTGATTCGAGGTGCTCCCAGACGCTCACAGGTTTGTCGCTGCCGCTCCCAGGTGCTGTGCTGTGCAACGCGACCCGTCACCTGGGCGACAGGCAGCATGTAATTCTCCATCGGAGGGTACGAGGTTCTGTCAGAGCCGTCAGAGCCGTCAGGAACAACCGGGTGTTTCAGACGGACACCAGGGTTATTGCTGATGAGCTTATAGCTTGTCAATAAATGTTTACACACACCAATCTACGATTGGAAGACCTTTTTATGTTTGTCATCTTTGTTTTTCTCACTTCTGAGGATGACCGGAATGTTGAAACTACTGGACAGTCAGGGGATACATTTACAACAAAAAACATTACCCAAATCTAACGATTAACCCCGATTCAACCTGTTGTGGTTACGCTATTGTCGCAAGCATAGCGATGTCCAAACGCAAACAAACCAATGAGCTCGACTGACAGGTCAAACGAATCAATACCTTGAATGATTTTGTGTACTATCTGCCCGCCAGAAAAACACATAAACTCACCAATAATTCCTCTACAATGACTGGAAAACGACAAATATACAAGTTTTTCATCGATTATGGAAACACGTATTACCCTCTGCAATGCATGTTAGATCTCGGAAGTACTAGCTTTAATATTTCTCCCAATCCCGCAAAAGTATTTAAAGTACCTGTGGTTAGGAGAAGGATGAAAGTTCAATCCAAGGTTGTTACTGGACGAGTAATTGTTACCGAAGACATTTATACTATCCCATTGGGATTGTCCTTCGGCAATCATCGCTCATATGATGAGGAGGATTATGCTTTTCAAGGAATGAAAACACGCGATGATTACGATTGCGTTACAGCAGCTTGGTATGTTGAAAAACATAAGGAGAGCGGGATGACAACATCGCATAAACATTTTCCGCATTGCAGCTCTTGCTGTTATAGGCATGACAAGATACACCCGGAATATTCCAATACTTATGATAAGTCGGTTGCGGTGACCAAACATGCTATACACATTGGCTCTTTAGTCCAGTTTACTGCATCCATGTTGGATCGGTTACCAAAACAATATCGTAAGTTTCTATTGTTGTTCGATCCAGACCAGGCAGAGAAACAACCGGATCATGGACGATGCGATCACCGAATTGAACTTATTACTTCCGAGGATAACTTACGAATGGGGCCAATTTATCGATTATCAAAAGAAAAAGACAAGGTACTGGTGGAATACCTCGAAAGAATGATTCGCGCAAAGAAGATCCGACCATTAAGTCCTTCAGATGGAAGTACAATACGCTTTGTACCTAAGCCAAACAGAAAGGGGCTTTGGTTATGTGTCGATTATCGACATTTGAATGACTATACCAAGAAAGATAAACCCCCTTTGCCAATTATGGATGAGTTATCTAGAAAAATGAGAGAATGCAATTTTATCACAAAAATCGACATGAAGCTGGGGTTTCATTTAATGAGGATGGCCATGGGTCACGAAACGTTTACGGCTTTTATAACAAAATTTGGACTTTATGAATATCAGGTTATGCCGTTCAGGTTAACGAATGCCCAAGCAACATTTCAATGAGATATTCATCGCATTCAACGACTGTTGTTAGGAATGGAAGTAGTTATCGATACAAAGCTTGCTATCGATGACGATGAAGGAATTGTGGTTGTGCCGTATATTCATGATATTCTCATAGCCACCAAGGGGTCTCTCAAAAAACATCACCGTCAGGTATCCAAAATATTTAAACTGCGTATGGGTAACCATAAATGTGTCGAGATCGATAAGTGCATCTTTGTTGCGAAGGAAGTACCATTTCTAGGTTGAATGGTTAGCGGGTCTGGATTACGGATGGATCTGGATCAAGCGAAGGCTATTGTCGATTGGCCATGACCCACCAACGTTAAGGCAGTACAGCAGTCTCTTGGATTATGGAATTTTTATCGCAAATTTGTTCCTGGATATGCCGCTATTGTAGCACCAATTACAGATTTACTTTGCGGCAAGACTAATGATATAATTTGGGATAAAGCTCAGGTGGTAGTATTTTTAAAAATTAATATTTTATTCACATCAGGAAAGACTCCTATTTTACGACATTATCATCCTAATCGACCAGCCTTGGTCGAAACAGATGCTTCTGATTTCGCCATAGCTGCCATACTTTCTCAAAAGTTTGAGGATGGAAAGCTACATCCTGTTAGTTGTATTTCCAGGAAACGTTCACAAGCAGAACTTAACCATGATGTATTCAGCAAGGAAATGCTTGCTGTGGTCTTTGCATTATGGAAATGGAGGTACTTTTTACAAGGAGCTGAGCATAAGACAATAATTTATTCCAATCACCAAAATCTCACTTACTACAAGACGGCTGTGTCCTTAAACAGATGACAAGCAAGATAGGCGGCAGAACTTCAGTTATATACTTTCGATCTGTTTTACCACAAGGGTTCTTCCAACTAACAAGCCGATACGCTGTCAAGGTGCCCGGCATTCACCTCTAGAGAAGGGGGTACAACAGCCGCTGGACAACAAAGATTGTTACGGAAAGAACATTGGGTTGAAATAGGAGCAAAGCAGTTGGATGATGATGACTGAGAAGAAATCAACACAGGAGCAATAGTGATTGAGCAGTTGTTACCAGAGGCCAAGGCAAGGATCAAGGAACAAGGGTTGCTAGATGAAGATTATATCGCAATTTGCAGACAGATCAGTTCCGGCGGAAAGATTTATGAAGGTTAGAAGATTAAGGATGATTTGTTATGTTGGAAAAATAGGCTATACGCACCGAAGGGATAAAGGAAGCGAATTATGGACTCAGAACATGACTGCAAGGTTGCAGGTCATTTCGGTCGAGAATGCACTATGGAATTGCTTACTCGGAATTTGTACTGGCCTAACATGGAGACTGATCTTAGGAAGTATTTCAACGAGTGTGATAACTGCCAAAGAATCAAGGCTCCTCGACAGGCTAAGCATGGTTTATTACATCCTTTGGAAATGGAGTGTAAGCCATGGACACATATCAGTACCGATTTTATAACGGAGTTGCCCGAGTCAGAAGGAGCTACGATGATATTGGTAGTGGTGGACCACTGTACAAAGATGGCTCACTTTATTCTGATAAAGAAAGAGGATAGCCCGACTGTGGCGAGAGCATATTTGGAAAACGTCTGGAGGTACCATGGATTTCCAGAAGATGTGGTTTCAGATCAAGATGGGACTTTCACAGGACAGTTCTTTATGGATTTGTACGACTATTTGGGAATTAAGAGAAGTATGAGTACTGCTTATAACCAACAGTCGGATAGTCAGACGGTAAGAATCAACCAGGTTATAGAAAGTTATCTACAGTCATATTTAATTACGAACAAAACGATTGGGCGACTATGTTAGCAATGGAAGAGTCCGCATATCATAATTCCAAGCATTCAGCAACTAAAATATCTCCTCTCTACGCCAACTACGGTTTTGAACAACGAACAAACTGGCCAACGGAGGTTCAGTTTAAAAATCCAGCCTCAGACCTATATGGTCCTTATATGACATCGGTGAATTTAAAGTTAAAAAAGCAACTGGAACAATCGATAGAAATGATGCGGCATATTATGACACAAAGCGGAAATGGATTGAACCTTATCAGAGAGGAGAACTCGAAATGTTGAACAAAAGGAATATTCGCGCCAAACATCAATGTAAGAAGTTGGAGCTTAAGATGTACAGAACATTTGAATTACCGATACAGGGAAGATCAGGCATTACTGCAAGTTCAAGTTACCAGATGAAAGGAAAATCCATGCAACTTTTAATTTCGCTTTACTCGAACAGCATCGAGGGACAGACCCAAAGAAACAGGTGGTGGAGATAGAAGCCGAGGACGCAGGATGGAAGATAGAATCGATAATCGCTAGCGGTCCGTCTGACGATGACCCAAGGAAGAATCATTCTTTTGGTTCAGTGGGACGGATATTCACATGATGAGAGTATGTGGGAAAAGTATGAGAATTTAGCAGAATGCTCGTTGGATTTGCTTCAAGATTATTACGGTACATATCCTATGATAGAGAGAGATGCGAGATACGGAACGAAAAAGTGTTGAAATTAATTATTGTTTATTTTTTTTATTTTTTTATTTTATTTTTATTGGAATTATTTCTTTGGTATGTTGAGTAGTATCTTTTGATCTTCTACTTGTTGTGACGGAGCACCGTTGAGGTCACCGGTCCTAGAGAAGGGTGTGATGTTAGGGGTTTTCCCTGAGAAGCGATAATGGTACTTGCATCAGTCTTGTGAATACATGTCATTGAGTTACTCTCGGTATAGTCACGTGACATGCATAACACCTATTCACGACGTGCAAAGTTGGCCAGTGCTATGTCCCTTAAGTGGGGATACATAGCAGTCGCGTGTCGATTGAATAAGTGACCAAGAACACTTAGCGGATTCACTTGAGGTGATGTAGTAACATTGCGATCGCGGGAAAGCTTACTTTAGCCGTGTACATGATTTTCAACTACATTCATTGTACCTGATACTAGCGGGAATTGTCTTATCAGACACAACAGTCGATATTCAATATCCGAGTACGAGGGATCCTCAACTTATTGTCTCAGACGAAAAGAGTTATTGGCCCAATCACCGGCCAAAGAGCAAGGTCTCGGCCTAAGCATGATGTGACTGAGGGAATTATGATGTCGGCTGATGATTTGAGGCCGGAAGCAACCCTGCTCATTGGTTTGCGTTAGTATGCATTGCAACGTCAGACTTGTGAAGTTCAACGAGCTGACGTGTCAGATTCTATGTTGGCATAGTATCTGTTGGTCGGCAATTAAATCTATGTTGCAAGCCAAACTGCCTTCGAGGTGAGGCATTAAATTGCGATAAGCACTACTGACTAAGATCGGCAGATGTTCCAACTATTGATGCGAACGGATTGCGAGATGTCTATGTTCAAGTTTCATCTGAAATGCTGCATGACACAGAAATTGCGCAATGGATGGCCTGATTTTTAGCAGGAGCGAAAAAGCTGTAATAACTCATGGACGTAATTGCGTTTCTGTTGTCAGCGGAGTCAAAGCATCGAAGTATAGGTCTGCAGACCTTCGCAGATGACTATAAAGAGATGGCATTGCTCCGGCAATGAGAAGAACAAGCCCAAGCAGCAATCCACAGTCAACAAACAGAACTCCAAAGACGATCTTAAAATATTATTAAAAATTCTATCTAGTCTAGTAAAAACATTTCGTCCTTTATCCATCTTCGTGACCAGGCAGCATATGTCTGGACAACATTTGACACAATCTGAATTCACTCTGCAACAGGTAGTGGAGTTATTCGGAAATTTACTTATTCAGTTGGAAGAAGCTCATTTAACCCACACCTACCGCACGGTTTTTCGTTTCTGTCAGCTCGGGAATCCTGACTACCAGGTGTTGAGGTATCTGAACACCAGGTTACGACCATTCGAGGAGTGGGCAGAAGTGTGGCTACACGACAGGGAAGTCTAGTCTACATATACCTCGGAGACGGTCAGTTGAGACGATTTGATTTTGGTCCCTCTTGGACAAGTGTGTCGAGAGGTTGAGTCTTGGGACAAGATGAGGGAAAAAGAGAAAATTAGATAGGTGGTTGTACTTAGTTCAATAAATGTTGTATTGATTATTGGGATTAAGAACCCCCGTAACAATTCATGGCCAGGAGCATGTCGGACTGTTCGAGCTGTGTATGATATCCTTGCCTTGCCATCGTACCAGACATGTTCAATACGTACAAAATATCAGTTGCTGCTTCAAATCCTGAAATGCGGCTATTACATCAACCACATACACTGCCATTGCCTCCTGTTATCTGATTTGAGTGTGTTTTATCCACTAGCCAGGATGATTATCACGAAATTTGTCTGCAAATAACCGAGAGCTGACAAATTTCATCATGGTCGATTTGGTGCACTCTGGGGACGAGGCCTTTGGCACCCATGGAGGTTTCCCATGACGGGCAGCAATAATTTGGTCAGGTAGCACCGAACCTACACTTGCTGCACCTATGGTAGGGAATTTTATGACCTCATATGGTCTTGGAATTGGTAAATGCCTCGATAGAACATGGTCCAAAAGTGGAGGGCAGCTGCCCGCTCACTTGGTAGTAATAAATTTGGAATGACTGGCTCTGTGCAGAGACTGCGACCATTCAATACTAAGCCATACTAATCAGTATGTGTTGGTATTGTTTAGCCATGATGTTCTTGAATGACAGCAATGATCATCTCTCCGCGCATTTTAGATCTCTCCCGATTTAGCTCTTGTTCTGTCAGTACATTCAAATCTTCGTCAGTACTGACCCGTATGGGGCCATATATGTTTTCTGTTCTCAGCGCTACCTGTGGTGCCTTTAGAATTCAATCATCGTACATACTGCTCTCACTGACCATGTAATCTGAGTATAATGGAATACTCATCCATATAGCGCAGTATGCGGCAGTATGTATTACGATTCTAAACCATCATCATTCTCCCGCCTTTGTGCTTCACAATACATGACAATACGACTCAATCCACACCGGTACCCAATGATACCGGAATCGTCCCTGCTGCAAAAGCCTTGAAAGAGAGTATTAGCTCCGTTGAAAAATATTGAAACTCAGTGTATTTTCCATACTGAGCTGTATTGCGCCATACTTATGAGTAACGGTCCCGTTCTCAATCAACTGCTTTTAAAGAAATCGATGGCTCAGTTGAAGTTTGACTGATATCATTGTATTTCCCAATACTGCTCTGTATGGCGCTATACACGCAGATACCTCCATTTTTGGACTCTCTTCCTTCAAGGCAATCCTTTGCTCAGTTGAGCTTAATTAGTTTGATGGTATCTTCAAATACTGCCCTGTATAGCATTGTACTTATAAATACCGGCTTTTCTCTATCCAGCGCCTGTAACGATGTCTTTGGCTTGGTTGGAGTTTGAATAGCACTATGGTATTGGAAAATACTGCTTTGTATAGCTGTGTAGCTATAGATACTCCTTGATATTGGAACCTCGGCCTTGAAAGAAATCTTTGGCTCGGTTCGAGTTTGACAAGGGCACTGGTATTGTTCAGTAGTTAAATGTATGGCTGTGTACTTAGTGACACCAGGTTTCTTGCGCCGGCGGCCTCAGAGATTTTTGGCTTCATTTCAGTTGGGCTTATATACAGGCATTCTGGAATACCTGACTGTTTAGCTCTGTACCAGCCAGTATTTTCTTTCCCAGTGAACTTATGACATTACCATGTCCAGTGTGCCCTCCAAGTAAGCCTGTAATGTAAAATACTAACAAGTACTTGTCAATATTTGACTGTACTGCATATCTCAATAATAATATTACAAGAGATTGATAGACCTTTCGTTTTTGACTTTTCCACCCACTTCATGATCTGGTAGTGTTCTGTGCAATCATCCTCGTTGAAATGGTTTGCAATTACAGTTTTACCTGCTAGCATGGTGAGCGACATCGTATGCTGGGCTTTGCCCTAATTGTGAACCCCACACAGTAACCCCTCTATACGCCCTCCCACAATCACTTCGACTCTCAAAGCTCGTCTACATCTACTTCCATCAAAACATTATGTGCCCCACCGCGAAAACCGGCCATCTGCCCTCTGTCGACGCTCGCCGTCGGCTGAATCAGCAAGTGCAGCTTACCTACAGTCCTGACCACGTTGATCAGGACTATCCTATGTCTGACGCTCGCCAACAAATCTTTCGGGATGGTGATGACAGTGACAGTAATTTGGAGGAGTCTCCAAGGAACTCGAACAACATACTTGCAAAGAAATCTCAGGTTTGACATTACACAACTGATCTCTCCTTATTCTTACACGGTTCTATAGAGGGATCCATCATTCGATTCATTTGGCACAGCCAGCTTCAGGTTTTCGCCACGTGACAACTACGACGATGGCGATGGCGATGCTGCCAATGTTGATGATGATGATGCTGATGATGATGATGATGATGATGATGAGAGTGGGTATCTACATGACGCTATGGAAACTCGTCACGACTTGGAAATGAATGGCAACCGAGGAAGACGCCTGGTTAGGGCTGAAACTGACTCCGAGAGTGGAACTCAGTCGGAGCCCTCGAAAATGAGAGCAAAGGAGCCTCGGAAGGTTGCGACCAGGAGGTCCTGGGTTAGACCCCTCATTACTTCTTTGTACCAATTGATACTGACAGGTATAGCATGCGGATGATGAAGAGCATGGCGGAGAAGAAGCTGAGGAAGATGGGGATGAAGAGGATGAAGAAGAGAGTGATCCGCCAATGCCTTGGCAACGGAGAAAGAAAAAACCTATGAAGAGGAGATCGAGAGCCACAAAGAGTTCCCAAGTTCGACTTTCCATTCCTTACTGGTATCTACAGTGACTGATTCGGACAGGATGCGAATGATAAAGTACACTCGGATATCAACAAAGCATCTGGTCTTACCGGAGATGAAGACTATCGTTTCTTCGAAGACTTTACTAACAAAGTACTTGCGTTGGCACAAGCTGTCGCCTAGCGTTAGCAACGGTTCCAGATTTGGACGCGGCAGGTATTATAGGTCTGCGTGGCGACGGCCTTATCCCAGCAAAAATCGACGATTTTTTATGCGAACCATCACATTAAAGCCACAAATATTGATTAGGGAGTCTAGTGTTTGGTATGTGAAATATGCAGCTTTGCATGGCGCATCTTTTGGCCGTCTCCGATTTTTGATATCTTTAAATTTCAGCAAGCGGCAGCCCAAAAACCTCATTTTTACGCCAAAAATGACAATAATCTCAAAGCCGCTTGCTGAGTTTTAAAGATATCAAAAATCGGAGACCACCAAGTGATGCGCCGTCTGCAGCTGCGTATTGCATGTCCCAAACACTAAATTATCTGATGAATATTCTTGGACTGAGTTGAGGGAACCGTTTTGGACAAACCCGGACCGAACCGGCCAGGTCCGGGTTTTCATGGAACCGCTATCATAGAAACCGTCCGAAAAAGGAACCCTTGCTAACACTACTCTCGTCGGGACAACGACCAAGTATACCACTATGCAGATCCTCGAGCATGCAAGGGCTGTGACCACTTCTAAAGTATCTCGCTTGCGCTGTAACAAGATGAGCCCATGGAACCTTGCAATAAGAGAGGAAAAGGAATCAGTTTCTGCCGATCTACACAGACCCAAGGCATGGTTTGGGTATCAGGGGCGGCTTGGGT
>Ga0307515_10002416_pt1 | contig 40744 bp, 51 predicted proteins | sample 17_EM_MG_FD_194513 | JGI IMG/M metagenome (GOLD analysis project Ga0307515, IMG submission 194513) | Populus trichocarpa ectomycorrhiza microbial communities from riparian zone in the Pacific Northwest, United States - 17_EM | ecosystem: Host-associated > Plants > Roots > Unclassified | place... | reverse complement strand
ACCGGAACCGTCCAGTCCAGTCCAGGTCCAGTCCAAGAAATTTTTGGACTGGGATCGGACCGATCCCAGATGCTGACAGACTGGACTGGGCTTGGTCCGGACCGATCCCTCATGGTGTCTAGGGTTAGGGTATACTTTCCCGGTTATTAGTCTTTTAATGGGGAAAATATATCTCGATGGAACTGAATATACTGACAGAAGTGGTATAATTTCGATCAGAATGGGTATTCGGGGGTGAGTGGTGATAAAAAGTGAGGATGAGTCATGTTTTCGGTAGTACTTGGCCAAAAGCAATGTCAAAATTATATGCGTAAATGGATCGGTCCAGACCAAGCCCATCCAGACCAAGACTGCCAGTCTCTGGATCGGTCCAGTCCGACCTTCCCATTACACCGGACTGGACTGAGCCCTACCGCGGACCGGGATCGTCTGGACTGGTGGAATCATTGATCTCCAGCTGAGTCTGCAACGACCATCATCTTAAGGAGATTATGCATCAGCCCAGCTGAAGCCCATAAGCCGTACGCCAGGGAGATTGGACCATATATGCAACAGCCACTGTGAGTGCCCGGCTTGTCTCGGCGTAGTCAATTTTGATAGTCAAATTGAGGCGTCAACTTCCTGACCATGCAACAATTTCTTAATTACTCAATTACATTGCAGAGGCTATAATTGAGCTCATGTTGGTGCTGGTCACTAGGCTCATGCTCATAGCTATGCTCGTCACTTAACTCGTCACCACGATTGTTGCTGGGCTGGTTAACAACCTCACCTTGAGCTGGAATTTTGCTCTCATTTCTCCCTCATTCCGGCTCTCTTACTGGCTCTCTCTATCTTTGCACTTCTACAACACCGTCCTCACAATATCTCTGACTCAATAAGGTTTACGCCAAGACAGTGATACGCCGAGCTATGAGTCCTGAAACGAACATTCACCGATGAGCATCGAGACGGATATAATGATTTCAACCAGCACACTGGGTACTCAATTTTGAAGATTAACTAGAAGGCTGATAGCTATTACAATTTAATCAAGTAATTATGTAATTTTGCGTGGCCAGAATGTTGACAGTCACTGTGAATTGACTGTCAAAATTGACTACCCCGAGAGGAACCGGTGAGCGCCACTGCATCATCTCCGCGGGATCTTCAGACTGCCTATGTATACAAAAGTATAGACTGTAACCTTAGATAGTTTACGAGACATCGTCTTCACCGTGTACCATAGAATGCAACACACTAGAAATGTGCTTGGAGGAGAGGCGGATGGGATTAATGGACATGGTGCAGAAGTAAAGACACTCAAAGTGCCCTTCTTTACGTTGCGGTAGTGGGTGGGGAAGCCACGACTTATGTCGCGGGGGTTCTGCTCTGAGATATTTTTCAAGATAAGTATTCATGCTATGGCCGCCTATAGCTAAATGCAGTATAGTTACAACTAACAACGTGCTTGTGTTGTGCCACCAAACACTAACTCTGCACCATGCGCTACCTGACTATTTGCCATGTCACTCAGACGGGTTAGCTAACTGCGGCTGGTTGTCTCTGGAAAATCAATCTTTTCAAAGCAGATATGCCCAAAAGTTGTACAAGTTTAACTTGCAAATTGACAGAAGTACAAACAAATCCATGCTGGACTTTCTGGTCTACTTTGAATGACGTTTTAAGCATGCCAAATGTGATCTTTTTGTGCAAGTTACTTGTACGGATTCTAATCAGCATCAATCAACAGGCAGACCTATAATAGAGACACACAAAAGATATGTTCCCGGCTCCGTACCATCGGCGACCCTTACAGTTCGTGACCAGTTCGCGACATTTACAGTCCCACTCGCGAACTGGCGAGCGTTTGCAAACTGTCTCCCATCGGCGACCTTACTACTAGTACTTCCTTTCTTTATATACATACAAAAGACTTCAAAGTTTATAGTTGACCACCCTCCAAGTCCCAGCATACATCTATCCTATGTTCGGCCAGAGTGGTACTTCTAATCTAATCTATTCGCCCTGGTCTTTCTACTCAGCAGGGTATTTAGACGAATTGAGTTTCTAGTCAGACGTAAGGTGCTACTGCATAAACTCGATATTGCACTGGGAGGTTCAACGGTGGATGGGTTTTCATTACCAATGTTGTTTTCAGAACTATCTGAGTCTGCATCTTGCAATGATTCTCGTGGGAGGAGAGAAATTTCAGTTCGCTCTGAGAGTATTTTTAAGTTGCCTCAATTATGTTCACCTAATTTGTGGCAGTAGACAGAACATTTGGAATAAATTTTAAAGCATCTGCAGCGCCACAGGTCACAGGCTTTCTTGCAGTTGCATGAGACTCCAGCTTGTAGGTAATGGGGTCGCAGATGGGAGTCCAGGTTGCAAACCGTCTCTGGGTTGTGGTTGGGCCGGCTTCGGGCTGCGAGTCGGCACGGGTGACGGGTCGCGTACCATACAGAAGAGATACATTAAAAACTGAAAGAAAAAAACCGACAGGTTATCATGAACAAAGATAACTATCAAAGAGTTTAATTTGTGTGAAGACGTTTTCAAGTATTGTGCACTTTTAATTGAAGGTAAGCGCGATAACAGCCAAAGTCGACTTCTGCGGTTTGACGGCAAGTTAACTTCCTTGAGGCAAGCCGAGCGGCAGTAAGGGCGTTTCGGAGATGTATTACAGGTAGCCACTCACGGTATTGGTGTATATCTGGGAGAAACCGTGGGTTTGCATTTGAATGGGTATTTACTAGGGCTAGAGAAATTGAAGCTTACTTCTATGTATAATGTAATTTCCTAGGCAGGACTCTCGTTATACTTAATTGCACTAACTTTCGAGACTGGCACTACGTCGGGTGAAATTGATGAAATTTTTGCGGAGAGGGTTGAACTGTGTATACGACGCATAACTGGGTAGATGTAATCATCGCGGGAAATATAGTCGTTTCGGCGAATGAGATTGTCATAGCTGATCACTCGGCGATATTATCGCACGTGTTATTGCATGATAGGCCTCTGTCTTCTGTGGCCAGAGATGAGTCTCGTATGGCCGGAGGTGAGCCTCGTATGACCGGAGATTACTGTCTGCCTGAAGAGTCTATTCATAGATGCGTATGCACGCATTCACACTTGTACTCATATATATATGGCCTTGTGGCACTCTTAGATAAATATACAATCAAGCTTCTCTAGCATCACAATTTGAACAGGTTATGAGCCCGGCGCCCGCTACTATTTTTATCTCACAATCCTAAAAAGAGCCTCCACAACCCTAACCCACTCACAACCATCTCTGCTCATCAGCCGCAACACCATCACCATCCATCACCCTCCATCGTCATACTCCCAACCTCCACCACACTCAACATGTCAAACGAAACATTGAAGACTGATCACAGCAATGTGCCCAAACTGACTGATGATAATTACCCTGTCTGGAAGCCAAAGATTTGCCAAGTCCTCATCACCAAGAAAGCCTACGATATCGTTACCGGTGTTGAACTCCTCCCTGTCTGCAACAGCGTCGCCCTACGCCCTCTGCAAGCAATCTGGCATGATCGAGCCAATAAGGCAATAGCGCTTATACACCTCGGATGCTGCGATGCACTACTTCCACTCATCGACAATATCGACGATCCCATGGAGATCATGGAAGCACTCAGGGACCAACTTGACAACACCTGAAAGAAACTTGGTCGCACCTAAGTCCTGCGGAAGTCCACCGACTCTCGACCATCGCCAGACAAAACGGTCACACAGTATTTTACCAAACTAATCGCCTTCCGCAAGACGCTGATTGGCACCACCGAACATATCACCAATGACGCCATGAAAACACACATCTTCACTACCTGATCTGATTCATATGAAAGGACCATCCAAATCCTTCAACATCGCATCCCCGCCCCCATGGCCCAGCGGTGTATCGATGCTATCTGCGAATATGCCGAGTGAACGACCCTAAACAAAGAAATCGGAGATGCATCCACCGGAGCGGCTCTATACACCCATGGTGGTAATCGTGGCCGTGGTGGACGAAGTGACGGATGAGGAGGCGGACAAGGAAATGGACACCAGAACCACAAATCCACATACAGCAAAATGGAAAATCATAGCACCAAAGCATGGGGAAAGAGAAAACTCACTGAAAACGACATAAACAACAGCGATACAACCACCTCCAGGAACGACGAGCGAATATGTTACCACTGCGGTCTCTCTGGACACTTCAAGGCAGACTGCATCCATTTCAAATGTGCCCGGGATCAACACAACAAAGTCAACAAAGTCACAGCATCCGCATCACTTGCTACAGATGGAGATCGCAACCTGATCTGACTAGCTGAAAATGCAACAGCACTCAACGCAGCATCTGCTCCAGCTGCATGGGTCATCGACTCCGGAGCATGTCACCATATTTGCAATGACCGCACCAGATTCAACTCAATAATGAAACTTCATCAGCCAATAGACATTGAGCTCGGAGAGGATAACAAAGTCTCAGTAAGGCACCATGGACTTGTTAACATTTCACAGGAGTACGAAGTCGATGCTCTCTACACGCCTACGTTCTGGCTCTCGCTTCTCTCCATCAATCAATTGGACACTGCCAGTTACACATCCACATTTGGAAGCGGCAAGTGCTCCATATCAACTCCATCAATCACCATCACAGCCAATCGGGTCAATGACCTCTATATCATATCTCCTGCAACTGCACACACTTCGACAGTACCAAGCATGTCTATGAAGTCCACTTCAAGAAGGAGAAAGAAGAAGAGAAAAACAGCATCATGGAGCCCACATACCACCATACCATCAATCGCGCACTCCACCGAGCCTACTACAAGCCCACTCCACACTGCCTCTCCAAGTGCAGCCAGCACCGTACCTCAACGTCCATCTGCCACTGAATTTCCCAAGCCCACTCGGACGCCTCTCACAATCTCAGAATCACGACTGTGGCATCACTGTCTAGCCCACATTAATCCTACTGCCCTACGATCTCTAATTGATGGATATACAAATGATGACTCAATGTGCACCGCATGCATCCAGGCCAAGCACAAAAAGAAGCTCATCAAAGTCAAGACCAAGCGCACTACAAAGCGATTTGAACTCGTACATTCAGATGTGTGTGGACCATTCTCCACGCCCACCTCCGCCGGCGATTGCTACTATATCCCATTCATCAATGATTACACACACTACACCTATGTTTGGGTCCTTCCAGATAAGAAGTCGAAAACATGCACCTCAGCCTACCAATTATTTCAGGCCCGAGTTGACTCTATGGGATACAAAGTGAAACGATTTCGGTGCGATAATGGCCGCGGAGAATACGACAACAAGACCTTCTGACTGGTGCTCGCTGCTCGTGGTACAACATACGAACCATGTCTGTTGAGATCCATTGAGTAACATCAGCAAAATGTATTTTAGTCACTGGAAGACTGCAGGAGTGTCTGAGAGGATGTGGAGTGTAAACTTAGATGCGTCAATTTCAGGAGAGTATCAGACCCTAGGAGGGCATTCCGGCCGGCCTTCAGAGTATCTGGGATCTCAGATGACTGGTACAGGAGTACCATGGGAGTGATTGTGATAAGTTTGGGAACACCTCGGAGCGCCAGAGAGAACTTTGGGTGCACCTGGGAGCGCCTGGGAGCGCCGACGACAAGCCTGGGAGCGCCTACAACATGTCTGGGAGCGCCGACAACAAGTCTGGGAGCGACGACAACAAGACTGGGAGCGCCGACGACATGTCTGGGAGCGCCGACGACAAGTCTGGGAGCACCTCGAATCACCGTACAGCAGTCTGGGAAAAACAACATCTTCTTTGGGATCGCTGCTGGTGCGCCTGGAAATCAGAGCTACTACTTATCGTTCAACGATTTTTAAAACTCGTGTATTCAGTTTGTATTCTCATCTATGTATCTATGTATCTATGTATCTATATAGCTACCCATCTACACACAGTATATCTGGACTGGCTGCAGGCGGTGCTTGAGAGCAATTCGAGGTGCGCCTGAAAATGACGACCCAGTGAACTCAGAGATACACTCCGAGGCCGTGATCGAGCAAGTTTGGAGATGCACTTGGAGGCGGTAATCGAGCATACTTGGAGATACAATTGGAGGCCGTGATCGAGCGAGTTTGGAGATTCACCTGGAGGCCGTGATCGAGCGAGTTTGGAGATACAATTGGAGGCTGTGCTCGAGCGAGTTTGGAGATGCACTGGAGGCTGTGATCGAGCGAGTTTGGAGATATGCACTTGGAGGCCATGATTGTGCGAACTTGGAGGCCGTAATCGAGCGAGTTTGGAGATACACTTGCAGGCCGTGATCGAGCGTGATTGGACTAGTACTTGGAGGCGGTCGATGTACGGCGCGCCGGGTGCTGAGACTCTATTCATCAGTTAGTTAACTCGCAACCGTGGGAATGTGACAATGTGACTTCACCTTTGAGCCCTCATGGAGGGCTGGCTGATGGCGGTCGATGATGTAGGGAGGCACGCCGGAAGCTGATGCTACATTCAGGGGTCAACTTGTAATCATGAGAATGAAGGGAAGACAAACAATCTTGGGTGGATGCTGTACTCAGTGTATGCTGTACTCGGTGTATGCTGTACTCGGCGTATGCTATACTCGGTGTTAACTCTTGATCAAGGCATGGAGATATAGAGAGGGATGACTTAACTTCGTGTTCTTGCAATGATGTTAGAGTTGTGGACGAGAAAGAGAGATGGAGGATGAAGATGGGAACGACATGGAGGATACGAGCGGATATGAGAAATCAGGGGTACGACATGCCTGATTGGGTTTAGAAGACCTCGTATCGGTGTAATTACCCGCCGGATCGGGACTCGTACCTGCCGTATCAGGAATGGTAAATTGACTTGCACACGGAATTCTCTTAAGGCCCAGTTTCTCATGATGATTTCCCATCTGCTCTCAAGTCTCTCTTTCTCGTCCTTAACTCTATCATCACCTAAGAACACGAAGTTAAGTCATCCCTTTCTATCACTCCATGCCATGATCAAGAGTTAACATCGAGTACAGCATACACCGAGTACAGCATACACCCAGTGCAGCATTCACCAAGTACAGCATTCACCGAGTACTGCATACACTGAGTACTGCATACACCGCGTACTGCATCATCCCAAGATCGACTGTCTCCCGCTCCCAGCCAGTCTCTCATCTCTCGGCAGACCATGTTGTACTCAATTCTCTACATTCCCACAATTACGAGTTAACCAATGCATAGAGTCTCAGCTCCCGTCGCGCCTCCCTCCCGAACTACCGCCTCCAGACTGACCGCCTCCAAGTACTCCTCCAATCTCGCTCGATCATGGCCTCCAAGTGCATCTCCAAACCCGCTCGATCACGGCCTCCAATTGTATCTCCAAACTCGCTCGATTACGGCCTCCAATTGTAACTCCAAACTCGCTCGATCACGGCCTCCGGGTGCGTCTCCAAACTCGCTCGATCACGGCCTCCAGGTGCATCTCCAAACTCGCTCGATCACGGCCTCCAAGTTCGCACGATCATGGCCTCCAAAGTGCATATCTCTAAACTCGCTCGATCACGGCCTCCAGGTGCATCTCCAAACTCGCTCGATCACGGCCTCCCAGTGCATCTCCAAACTCAGTCGATCACGGCCTCCAACTATATTTCCAAACACGCTCGATTACGGCCTCCAAGTGCATCTGCAAACTTGCTCGATCATCGCCTCGGAGTGTATCTCTGAGTTCACTCGATCACGGTGTGGTGAAATGGTGGAGCTAGAAGGCAGACAGCCCATCATCAACACTCCGCCGCACCTCACATGGCATCCGAAGGGAATTCTTGAAAAAGAGCGGTTCTTGCTCGAGGAGCGTAGGAAGAGGGTGAGAGGATATGCAGGGATACCCGGTCATGATGAACTACACAAATTGCGTGGATCTATGAACGCTTGGAAAGAGTGCATGAGGAACCACACAAATTGTGTGGGTCTATGAAAGCTCGGCAAGAGTGCGTGAGACCAAGAGCTGGGAAAGATAGAGTGTGTATTTCGTATAATGAGATGATGTCTATCTACCCCGGGGTCTGCCAAATATATACTCCCTGTCGCTGAGTCCATCTCCGTATGTATATATATAGAGAGACTTAGATAATACATGCCATAGTATGATGTAGCGAATCTTGTGACTGTAACAAAGACGAATATGATTAACGAATTGCCTTGTGGTTGCGGAACTCTAAGATCCACTGCTGTGAGAATATGGCACCAAGTCTCCCGAAGAGCTTGCGCAGAGGTCTCAGCTGCTCTTGATGTCTCCTGCAGACCTGTGCAGAGGTCTCCGCTGCTCTCGAAGTCTCCCGCAGACCTGCGCAGAGGTCTCAGCAGCTCCGAAATTTGACTATCCTAATAGTCATATCTCGGAGCATCCTGAATGCACCTCCATAACTGCAGGTGCTTTCAGGAGCACCTGAGAATGCTCTTGCAGAGTCTGAGAGCACTGTGCGAAGCTCCAGGGGGGCCTGGGAGCATCTGGAAGTACTTAGAAGCACTGGTGAGGGCTACCGGAGAGTCTGGGAGGTTTGCGTGTGGCCTCCGGACCGATTTACATTTTGCTGATGGATATTGAATTGACTATCGTTCAAAAGTGATTGTTTAAAGAGCAAAGAGAGAGAAAGACAGGCAAATATATATGGGAAAGAAGAGGGCATACTCGGCGAAGCCGAGTATCACATCCGGAGACCGATGCCAATCATCACTGCCGAGGCTAGCCGTACTCTTCGGCACGGGGGCTGGTGGCGGCCCATGGGGGCCGCAAGCCACCGGCCTCATGCCCGCAGCTTTAGGCCGAAAGTGACACGATCCATCGAGCCAAATCCCGTGCCAACACTCCCCATTTGTCCCAAGGCGTTCCAAACAAAGTGAACAAGCCAATTAGAAAGGGCGGAAGAGAAGAGAAAACAAACGAAGGCCCTGAATCCTCCAAGTCCCAAATAACCTGTAGACAAAAGAGAAGAAGAGGGAAGGGAAGGGAAGACCCAAAATGCAGCAAAGAAACACTCCCCCAAGACCAAATCCAAACCCAAAGCAAACATACAAATCCAACATGTCTTGCCCAAATCCCATATCCGAAAACACATATTCTTTACAATCTCTCCATCTCAAAATCCATGGACACATTCTGAAGGTCATAAATCGCTGTCGTCATCTAAGTTGCAGGGTCGAAGGCATGTCATGTAAAGGTCACAACAGAGCTTCCTATCCTCGCCATGAGAAGTCTAGACTTCGAGGATGCATGGCCCAAATTGCCACCACCGGTCTCTTGGGGTCCACTGTCCCGAATCACATAACTGTGCGTCGGCCGACATTGGCCAAGTATCCGCGATCCATAACCTGCTCATTGAAGATATTTTGAACAGCACACTGCATTTCCAAAAGGTGTTGATATAGGGAGTAGTTGACGCGAGGAGAGGTAGTCGACACCAACGAGTAGTCGACACAAAGATGGTAGAAGGTGGAGTAGGCGATACGAGGAGGGATGGTAGACATGCTGTTCGACGTTTGCACTGTACTCGAGACTTCGGTCGTGCTCGAGGCTTCCAGGTGTAGTTGACGTGCAGTCGGCAGGAGGAGAGGCAGTTGACATGGTGTCAGCACGAGGAGAGGTAGTCGACACACAGCCGACATAAGAAGGTATGGTCGTGTAGACAGCCCAAGGAAGGTAGAGGACACGCAGTCGACTCAAGAAATGTAGGGGACACAGAGTCAACCCAATGAAGAGGGGACACGAAGTCAACCCAATGCTCGTGGACGATGTTCGATGGTTTTGGATGCGGCGGAGTTGCGGAAATGATAAAGGTACTACTATTAGGCGTCGATTCCATCCACTGCCACACAAGGCAGAGAAGAAACGATAAACAAAGACTAAGAAATGTTGGCTCGATCCACTGGAACCGGGCAGAGGACAGGCTGTAACAAATACTGATAGTAGGCGTCGATTCCAACAGAACGCAAAATGGCGGGCTCCAAATGGACAAGATCGAAATACGAGACTTTGATAGCTGGTGGCGCTTCAGAAATGATAAAACTAATAGATGTTGATTCAAAAAGAACTGAAAGGGCCGGGCTCATAACCTGTTGAGATCAATCGAGTGCAAATAGACATATTGAATCGACTATTGTACAAAAGTGATTGTCTAAAGAGCAATGATTCCACCAGTCCAGACGATCCCGGTCCGCGGTAGGGCTCAGTCCAGTCCGATCTAATGGGAAGGTTGGACTGAACCGATCTACAGACTGGCAGTCTTCGACTAGACGGGCTTGGTCTGGACTAATCCTTTTATGCATATACTTTTGACATGGCGTTTTAACCAAGTACTACCGAAAACATGACTCATTCTCACTTTTTATCACCACTCACCGCTGAATACCCGCTGTGATTAAAATTATACCACTTCAGTCTGTATACTCGGCTCCATGGAGATATATTTTCCCCATTAATAGACTAATGACCGGGAATGTATACCCTTACCCTGGACACCCTGACAGATTGGTCCGGACCAAGCCCGATCCAGTCTGTCAGCATCTGGGATCCGTCTGTTCTCAGTCCAAACGTTTCTTTGACTGGACCCGGACTGGACTGGATGGTTCCAGTCTGGACTGATCCATTGCTGGACTGGTGGAATCATTGCTAAAGAGCAAAGAGAGAGAATGACAGGCAAAGATATATGAGAAAGAAGAGGGCATACTTGGCGAAGCCGAGTATCACATCCGGAGACCGATTCCAATTATCACAGCCAAGGCTAGCCCTACTCTTCGGCATGGGAGCCCCAAGCCAACAGCCTCAGGCTCACAACTTTAGGCTGAATGCGGCACGAGCCATCGGGCCAAATGTCACGGTTTGGGTTACAAGTGATGGATGGAGGGGTACATGGGAATATGACTAGAGATGTGTGTTACAGGAAGGCGGAGACGGTGAGAGACGCAGGAATGGTGTGAAGAAGTCGCGGGATGGTGGTGGTATAATTTGGTATGATAAGAAAGTGGTTTGAGGTGTTGCGACGTCGGATGATGTGGCATGGATGTATTGATAAGAGTTGTGAATGGTCGTGTGTAAGATCATGGTTGGATATTCGGAAGGTACCTTGGAACATGGGGAATGATTCGAGGGTGGTAGATGCAGTGAATATAAAGAGAGGTTGTTTGGTGTTGGAGGATTTCCTTTTCTTCTCTCTTTACTCGTTCTCTTGTGTAGCAAAGCAAGCACGACTGTGACCCAGCCTTGATTCTTGTCCTGTCGTGATCACTTCGATACGAATCCCGAAGAGCCCTTGTCCCGATTACAATATCACATTAACTGTTAACAATATCACCTACGTCCGATCCTGCCTGTTACACCAAATCCCATGCCAACAATGTCCTCCCTACGCTCAGCATAAGAATGCGGTTGCCAAACGCATAATCCAGACCATCACCGAGAAAGCAGGATCTATAATGATTGACTCCCAGGCACCACTTTTCTGTTTGGGAGAAGCACTCAATGGTGCGGTCTACCTCCACCAGCGAACCCCAAACGAAGGCCTAACGAAACCAGACGACCGCGACGGCTATCAAGCACCATATCAACCCCCATACAAGATCCTGCATGGATTTGGGAAGCCCTTTCACAACAATTACAGCGAGGAAATCTCTTACAAAGCTCCTCTCCACCACCTTCCGAAATTTGGCTGCTATGCCAGTCAACTTATCACCGAGCTGCAACGCCATGCAAAATTCAACCCAAGATCCAAGCTATGTATGATGGTTGGTTACGTGCACGATTCGACAACACTTCGGAGGATATGCAACTCAGCATTCCAAGTAGTAAGATCACAGTCGGAAGTCATTTTCGACATTGAGAGGAATGCCCACACATTATGCCCAAACGGAGACCAAACAGACACCTTTGGGCTACCAGAAGGGACGGAATATGTCGACGAAATTGAAATGGGTGGAGATGGACTTCACCATGACCATGCAGGAATGAGTGGAACAGGTGAACCCCACGGAAGTTGTGATCATGACTGCACTGACCATGATACAGACCACAATCTGCCCGACGCTGACAACCGTCGAAGTATCCCTGCAAGTACAGGTGTGTGATCACGTCCACCTGCCGAGGAGGATTCACCACCGGTGTCCAGAGACACCATCATCCACAATCGACATCTCCGCCGCGAAAATGATAGAGCCCGCAGAATGGCATCCATGACGAAACAATCATGGTAACCACCATGTACGCATCGCATTAGAAGAAGTCAGGTCATGATCTCTCCAAATGCACTGATCATCATGGCAAAGGCTCTTGCATCGATATCCATCAACCGCGATCCATTCACAGATGCGGAGGTGATGGACAGCCCACAACGAGACCACTGGAGTCGAGCAATGGATGAGGAATGCCCAACGATTCTACTCAATCACACATTCACAAAAATGAACTCCCGGGAAGCAACGCAATTGCGAGTCAAGCCAATTGGCTCCAAATGGGTCTACAAGACGCATCAGCAAAAAACATTTCTGTCCGGGCGGAAAGGCTGCGTCAGAGTGGACGCGGTTTGTCAGAGCTGTCAGAGACACCCCGATGGCGGATTACTCCACGCCCGGCGTCAAGACCACGTGTCACGTTTCATATCACCCTCCGATCGCCATTTCACTGTTTCTTCTCCTTGTGTCGGTCTCCTATTGTAAACACACACTCTGGCGGTGTGGCCAACTGTGACCATACGGCGGAATGGGTTCATTGGGTGGACGCTTGCATCGGGATTGCGATGAAATGGATGACGCTGCGAAAATCTCCACTGGCGTTTGTTCTACATCAAGTTCGAGGAGCGTAAAAGGAAGGCCAGATGATATGATTCTACCCGGCTGTGAGAATCGATGAAATCTTGGAAAGAGCGAGTGAGACCAAAAGTTGGGAAAGATAGAGTGTGTATTTTCGTTGTATGAAAAGATGAGATGAAAATGAGATGCTGTCTATCTACCCTGGGGTCTCCCGAATATATACTCTGCATTGCTCATTCCACCTCCGTTACCCCTGTATCTCCGTTCACCCACCGTCGCTCTGGAACGATATACTTGGAGGCCGTCACCTAGCTCGGTAGCAGATGCACTTGGAGGGGGAGATGGAGTGAACTGAGAGATGCATTTGGAGGCCATAATCGATCGAGTTTGGAGATGCACTGGGAGGCCGTGACCGAGCGAGTTTGGAGATGCACTTGGAGGCTGAGATCGAGTGAACTGAGAGATACACTCTGAGGCTGTGATCGAGCGAGTTTAGAGATTCACTTGCAGGCTATGATCGAGCGAGATTGGAGGAGTACATGGAGGGGGTCGATTTGGAGGGAGGCGCGATGGTAGCTGACACTCTATTCATTAGTTAACTTGTAATTGTGGGAATGTAGAGAGTTGAGTACAACATCCGGCGAGAGATGAGAAACCGGCCGGAAGCGGGAGACTGTCGATTTTGGGATGATGCTGTACTTTGTGTATTGTGTACTCAGTGTTAACTCATGAGTATGGCATGGAGAGATAGAGAGGGATGACTTAACTTCGTGTTCTTAGGCGATGGTAGAGAAAGAGAGAGATGAGTGGAAATGGGGGAAATCATCATCAGAAACTGGGACTGAAGAGAATTTCGTGTGCGAGTCAATGCAGCATTCCTGAAACGGCAGGAACTACTCCCGATCCGGCGGGTAAAATCAACCATACGAGGTCTTCTCAATCCAATCAGGCAGGTCGTACCCCTGACATCCCATATCCGCTCGTATCCTCCATATCGTTCCCATCCTCATCCCCATCTCTCTATCTCTACCATCATCGCAGAACGCAAAGTTAAGTCATCCCTCACTATCACTCCATGCCATGATCATGAGTTGACACTGAGTACACTATACACCGAGTACAGCATCCACCCAACATTGTCTGTCTTCCCTTCATTGTCATGATTACGAGTTGACCACTGAATGTAGCTTCAGCTTCTGGCGTGCCTCCCTTTAAGATCGACCGCCACCAGCCAGCTCTCCATAAGAGCATCAAAGGTCAAGTCACCTCCTCACATTCCCATGGATTCGAGTTAACTAACCGATGAATAAAGTCTCGGCACCTGGCACGCCTCCCATTGACAGCCTCCAGATCGAACACCTCCAAGTACTCCTCCAATCTAGCTGGATCATTGCCTGCTACAAGTGCATCTCCAAACTCGCTCGATCACGGCCTCGGAGGGTATCTCTGAGTTCATTCAATCTTGGTCTCCAATTGCATCTCCAAATTCGCTCGATCACGGCCTCATAGTGCATCTCTGAGTCCACTCGACCTCGGCCCCCAAGTGCATCTCCAAAGTCCCTCGATCACGGCCTCCTAGTGCATCTCCAAACTCAATTGATCATGGCCTCCAAGTGAAACTCTCAGTTCACTCGATCTCGGCCTCCAAGTTCATCTCCAATCTAGCTTGATCATGGCCTCCAAGTATATCATACTCGCTCGATCAGGGCCGCAAAGTGCATATGTGAGTTCACTCGACCTCGGCCTCCAACTGCATCTTCAAACTCACTCAATTATAGCCTCCTAGTGCATCTCTGAGTTCAATCAATCGTGATCTCCAATGGCATCGATAAACGCGCTCGATCACAACCTCCGAGTGTATCTCTTAGTTCACTCAATCGTCATTTTCTGGTGCACCTCTAATTGCTCTCAAGCACCGCCTGCAGCCAGCCCATATATACCGTGTGTAGATGGGTAGCTATATAGATACATATAGACATAGATGAGAATACAAACCGAATACATGATTTTTAAAAATCGTTGGATGATTAGTAGTAGCCATGATTTCCCGGCGCACCGGCAGCGTTCCCAAAGGAGATGTTGTTCCCAGACTGCTCTAATGTGTTTCGAGGTGCTCCCAGACATGTTGCCGCCGGTCCCACGTGCTCCCAGGCTTGTCGCCGGCGCTTCCAGTTTCTCGGCAGGCCGCCAGCAATGCCCTCCTCGGGTCTGATACTCTCCTTAAACTGAGGCATCCAAGTTTAGACTCCACATCCTCTCAGACACTCCCGGAGGCTTCCAGTGACTAAAATTCATTTTGCTGGTGCTATGCAATGCAACCAGTCGCCTGGGTGATGGGAAGTGCCTCATTCTCCGTCAGAGGGTACGAGGTTCCGTCACGGCTGTCAGCTGTTCGGAACACCCGGGTGGTTCTGAACCAATCCAGAGAAGTTGCCGATGCGAAACACCATCCTTACAGCACCATGCAATACAACCCACCCCTAGTAATTAAAGGCTACGAACGAATGTAATTTGGAGGAACTTATGCGCATGTCGGAAAACTCACCACTTTTCGGTATCTCACGTCCCTGGTCGCAAAACATCGCTTGAACATCAATCATTTGGATGTGGTTACTTCCTTTCACACTCCCGAGGTCGATGATGCTGATATCAATATGACCCAGGCCGAGAGCTGGTGGCATAGCCTGAACGCACCTACGATCGTTGTTTCACTAAGGAATGCACTTTACGGTCTCAAACAAGCACCCCAACTTTGGCACGCCGATATTTACACCTTCTTGCTCTCTCTCAAGTTCACTCAGTCCCTGGCCAACCCTACCCTCTATCTCCGCAGGGATGGTAATCCGATGCTGTTGTAAGTCGACAACATCTCAATGTTGTACCCAAAGGACACTACCAATGCTGCGATTGAAGTTAAGGCCAGGTTCTCGGTAAAATACATGATCACCAATCTCAGCCAGGCACGCCAATTCCTCTGGGTCGGAATCCACCGTGAGGACAATGGAAGCGGCAGAGGCATCGGTATTGGCTAGTGTTAGCAACGGTTCCGGGTAACCCACTAGTGGTCCGGGTCTGGATTGGATAAATGATTTGGTTTGGTTCTAGAACCGTCCAGAAACCCGACCCGCTCTGTCTTGGCGGAGTTGTTACCCGGACTGGACATAAACCCACCATTATTTGGCCGGGTTGTACCCAGACCGTGGTTCCATATACCGGTTCCTGCAACTTGGGGTACAATTAAGTATCTGAGTTCTGATCGTATCATGACATGATCAATATGTAGATTGTGCACCAGTATCCGTTCTTTTACCCCCAGCATTCAGATTTGCGATCCCACTGATATTCGTTGGGTGGCTGTGAAATAAGGGCACATTTTAAGCGAAATTCGCGGGTTTTCAATATCTACTCCACGAATATTAGTCGGATCACAAATCTGATAACCGGGGGTGAAAGAGCAAATAAAACTGAACAATCAACGTATTGATCATATCCCGATACGATCAGAACTCAAAAACTTAATTGGAGGCTAAGTGGTGAGGTTGAAATGCCGGGATTTTCGTGGTACAACCGGCCAAATTGCAATGGTCCGGGTTTTCATGTAGTAAGACAGGTTGTAACGTTTCGGTTCTGGTTCGAACCCTAACCCGGAATTGTTCTAGCGGGTTGGAACAGTTGCTAACGCTAGTATTGGCCAAAAGGCATTCATCACCATGATTCTCGAACGATTCAATATGCAGAATGCTCACAATGTATCAACTCCAATGCATTCTACAGTGACACTTGATCTGGCTGAGGATCGGGGGGAGAAAGAACTAAAAGATATCAAAGGCTACCAGGCAATTGTCGGCTCTTTGATATACACGGCACTTGCAACTCAGCCGGATATCTCATTCACAGTCGCTGCTCTTTGCCGATACAATTCCCGACGTTTGAACAGCTATCTTACCGCCGCCAAAAGAGTTCTCCAGTATCTCATATCCACCGCTGACATTCGACTGCATTTTAGCAGCAGCACTGGGACCAATAATCAACTCACTGGCTACTCGGACTCGGATTGGGCCAATCATATGGCCCACCGCCAATCTAAAGGTGGTCATGTGTTCCTTGTCAGCCACGGAGCTTTCTCGTGGCAGTCACAAATGCAAGATCTCAGCACAATGTCAACCCTCGAAGCCGAATACATCGCTTGTTTCGAATACTCCTGAGAAGCGAAGTGACTGCTTCAGCTCCACTGAGATATACATGGCAAAGATGCATCGCCGCTCCTGATCAATTGAGACAATCAGGGCGCGCTTAGTCATATCAGCACTGGGATCATAAATGCTCGCACAAAGCATATTGACGTTTCCGATCACAATAGTTGAGACCTACATCCCCATACACTAGTTGATTATCCCTAGGTGCATACGAATGAGAGTGTGGCAGATATACTCACCAGGGTGTTGACGATGGATAAGCATGAGAAATTCAGAAACGCAATGGGGCTCAGGTAATAGAGATCGACTTAAGGTTGGATTGAAGGTTGTTTCACTTTTCTTTTGGGAACGCAGATTTTCTTGTTTTTATGGATGGCCATCGTCAAGAAACAGTAGTACTCATTCCCTGCTCACTCTCGCAGGGTTTCCAGGAGGCTACTATGGGAATCACTTTGTTCGTTTGTTTCATCTCTTCTTATTTTGCTTTCTTGCTCCACTGTGTATAGCAAAAGGGGGAGTATTGCATGATAGGCCTCTGGCTTCTGTGGCCAGAGATGAGTCTCATATGGCCTGAGGTGAGCCTCGTATGACCGGAGATTACTTTCTGCTTACAGAGTCTATACATAGATGTGTACCCACGCATTCACACTTGTACTTATATATACATGGCCCTGTGGCACTCCTATATAAATAAACAATCAAGCTTCTCTAGCATCACTATTTGAACACGAGTTGTTGAATGTGTCCTGTAGTGATTGCTCTATCTCCAGGGCCAAAGACCATATATGTACAATCTACCATATGCATATGCGTATGCTTTATGTGACATGAGACGCATCACCCTGGTCCTGATGCATATCCTCATACAGTCACCATTATCATACAAGACATCAGACGATGCTGAGACTCCAGAGATGCTTAGACTCCAGAGATGCTGAGACTCACGATCCAAGAACATATGCAACACGTGTGTTGCAATAATGAGGGGAGATCCGTGTGTATAGACTAAGGTACAGAAACTGAAGAGCAGTAGAAAGACTCAAGATGTATACAAGGTAGTTGGGTGCCTTATGCCCCACCGGCTGTGTGCCTTGACACCAGCTCAGATGAAGCTCAGCTCGGTCCGATGATTCCACCAGTCTAGCATTGAACCAGTCCAGACTGGGTCTGTCCATGTCCAGTCGAATCCAGTCCAAGTAGTTTTTGGACGGTGGATCGGACCAATCCCCACCTTTTCTGGACTTGGACTGAACTGGCCAGGACTGATTTGGACCAGTCCAACACAGTGTCCAGGTTTAGGATATTTTGTCACCCTATGAGTCATTTACTGGGGGAAATATATCTCGATGGCACCAAATATACAGATAGAACTGTCATAATTTCATCCAGAGTGGGTATCCAGAGGCGTGCGGTGATAAATGTGAGGATGAGTCATGTTTTCAGTGATACCTGACTAAGAAACAATGTCGAAATTGCAATCATGTGTGGACTGGTCCAGACCAACCCGGTGCAGTACCAGACTGCCAGTCTTGGTCTCGGTTCAGTCTGACCTAACTGTTGGACCGGACCGTACTGCTCTCTACCCCAGACCGGGTCCATCCGAACTGGTTTAATCATTGGCTTGGCCAGGTTCATGCAACACATGATCTTACTTATACACATAGTATTCACTCAAACCTAGCATTCGTCTTGTGCCCAGACCTTTTCCCTTCATCGCAGGGTCGCTCTGTGAACAACGCCTGGAACATATGCAGACGAGTGAACAAAGTGAGAGAACCCGCGCTAGTTTCACATTGTGCAACTCCCGACGCATTTCGCAGCTCCCACTCCAGGCAGTCAAGCCTATCGATCCTAATGCCAGAATACGGGAATGAACACATGAAGCACCCATTTGGGTTATTCAGCTAAAGTCTGAAGGTCATTCCTTTCACAAAATGCAACAGAAAACTAGAGTAAAGAAAACTGCCATTCATCGCATTATCAATAACTCAACACAATCATCAATATATAGTCTAGATAAAAAGCGCACATTGGAAAAGTAATGCGGGATGCTAAACAAAGACCTCATGGCCGTGAGGAAGTTATTGTTATCACACAACCGTCAAAGGAGAAGTAGCTGTGGGGTATATTTTCCAGTAGATAGATGGCATACTTAAGAGGATCTGTACCCTGCTTCATACCAATTCTAGTCCAACATGATGATAGAGCTTCTCAGATATGTATAGTGTTAGCAACGGGTCCGGGTAACCAGCCAGCGGTCGGGGTTTGGACCGGACAAACAGTTCTGTTCGCTTCCAGAAACGCCCAAAAACGCGACCTGCTGGTTGTTGGCGGTCCAAACCCGGCCCCGTACCCATCAACCATCGCGTTCTGCTGGGTTTGGCTAGACACATCCGGTCCAACCACTGGTTTCCCATTTCGGGTTGTTCCATTTTTGGTCGCATTCAGATATCAAGATGTTAATCGTGAAATATTAGCGATGGTACGTTGATGTTTATTTTGAATGATCTGGCTGCCTTTGTAATCGAAATATGTAGACAAATGCTCCCTGCCTCATCCTGGAAATGAGCGTCAACAGAGCGTCAACGATTTTAGGTCTTGCATCCTGGGTTCTTAGAGCGGGCATTGGTTGCACCTAGTCATAACTGAGGTATTGGCCTCCTTTATAGGCAGAGGCAGAAGCAAAACGCTCCCTGCCCCATCATGAAAATGAGCGTCAAATGAGCGTCAACAATTTAAGGTCTCGCATCATGGGTAATATAAGTGGCGCATGATTGAGACCTCTATTAAGGAGGAATTGGCAGCCTCTCTAGGCAGAGAAGCAAGCGACATTCCCAGAACTGCCTCCCGGACAGCAACAACTGATTTCATTTAGAATGATGCAACGAAGAGTCCATGACAGTTTCAGCCTAGAAAAACTGTCAGAACATCGTATATACACAATGACAGATGCATCGCGCTTTGATTACCAATGATGAAAGGCCAACAATTGTTGACGCTCCGTTGACGCCCATTTTCATCAAGGGGCACGGAGGGTGTCGCCATCCTTTTTCCCTATAACGGCGGCCAATACTTTCATTATATATAGGAATGGCCATATCGCTTTTGACATACCTGACTTACAAGACCAAAAATCGTTGACGCTCCATTGAAGCTCAATATCAGAGTTGGGCAGGGAACATGAGCCTCGCTCCTTTGACTCTAAAGCCAGCCAATACCAGAAATATAAATGGTCTCAGCCGATCGCCAAGCAGACTACCCATGATGCGAGACTAAAAATCATAGACGCTCAGTCGACGCTCATTTTGCCATGGGCTTATCCACAATATATTATCATTTATTTTGGCGTAATATATCATTAATGGTGTTTTGGCAGCCTTTGTACCGTCTTCATATACTTTCTCCTTCATCAAAACATTGTTCTTTAATGATACATATAAATATATCCTTTACAATATACTTTAAAGTGTCCGGTAATTGTAGATAATAATACACTCAAAAATCCCGTTTGATTGGATCAATGCTCATCTTCACAGTCAGGTTCGCTCAATTGGCTGCTGTCGTCTGCAAAATTGATGTCAGCTGGATTACCACGCAGCAGATAGCATACTAACCAGTGGATGTTTCTTCATCAGTCAACAAATCTGGATCAAAATCTTTATCACTCTTGCGATCCTTGGCATATGCATAATAATTGAAACATTGAGCACTGGGAAGAGGAGTATGTATATACACATATCCGGGTGGCACAGCTTTGATTTCGGATAGATGAGCTGCCTCATTGTTACCAGGTGGAACAAGTAGCATTTCTGGTGGATGTGGCATCGGGTCTGGTGTCAGCTGTCTGAGTTGCTTTGGGGGAGGTGCACCTGTGCCTTTGCGTCTCCAGCGTGTCTGCGGACTCAGTGCTGTGCCATTTTGGCAAGGAAGGCAGCCATCCGTCTGTTTTTCCCGAAGCATAGCCGGGTGTCTTCCCATCGGAGCCTTCGCATGTTAATGCCCAGGATACTCAAGTCCCTGCTTCTTCTCTTCTCGGACTTCGGCACGAGGTTTCTTGATTGGGAATTGCGTTTCCTCCATTGCAGCGTGCTAAAACCCCCCTTTGGCCATTTTAGCCATATTCAAAGCCAGGGACATGTCAGACTGTTCTAGCTGTACGCGACCTCCTTGCCTTGCCATAGTTGCAGACATGTTGAAAACCAACAAGAAATTAGTTGCTGCATCTACAAATTAGATTCGGCCATTACCTCAGCCATATACGCTTCCGTAGCATCTGCCAATGTGGTCAAAGCCTGTTTGGTGCACTCTCGGGGATTCTTATCACTAAATTTGTCCACCAAATCCCCAGTGCTGACAGCATCATGATGTTCGATTTCGCAGACTGTCCGGACAAATGCCTTGGTCGCCCAGGGAGGTTTCCCATTACGGGCGGCCCTGAATTGATCACGCACCTCTCTATGTACTGCAGCTGTGTGTTATATCATTAATTGACGGCCGTGTACCTCGATATGACAACACTTACATCCGATCGCATGCTGCTTCTTATTCATGATGCTTCCAGTTATACTGGCAATTTTTGACTGTGCGTCCAATGTCATGTTTTCGGTGGCTGCATTTGCTGAGTCGCGGTGAACTAAGTGGTTTCTGCGTTGTAGTTGGGTCTCAGACGGTGCCGTATTGGATAAAGGGCACGGTGTTTAGCTCGATTCATTTTCACCCTCACCAAGCTGAGGTGTTTGTGGAGCCATGATTTGCTGCTGTGGAAGTGAAGAGATGCGATAACAAAACGAAGTTGGAAGTCCTGAGGAAGAAGATAACGAAAAGAAGTGGGAAGTCCTGAGGATTATATCATTAGCTTTAAGTCAAAATGGCATGCATAACAGCCAACTTGCTCGTTCTACACAAGCTGAATCCTGTAGCGCATAAGTGCGGTTGCACCGGTTGCCAACCGTCCCGCAATTTGCACCAAGTCGGTCCGCTGTTGTGTGTTTGTTTAGAGGTATAAATCAGGGTGAACGATCCCCGAAATCTAGTAGCTGTGTGATAAAAACTGTACATTCTTCGTCGGAAAGAACATCTGATGATGTTTGTCTCAAGAAATCTCTGGGATCTTCCATGATACAGATGCTAAACATCATGTCATGATGAATGGTTAGCATTGCTATTCCCAACGAAGTGACGGTCAAAATGCTGATTTGCTTAGTTCAAGTCGATTATGAGTCACAACCTTGACATACCAGACGCAGCTTTCCTCTATGTGGTCCATATCTTGCAACATCCAACATCTCGTCCATCAACAAAGTCAGCACAAAATACAATGGTCAATGTTCTGAAGAAGAACCTTTCACCACAACCAGCAGGCAAAAAAGGTAAATCGACAAAGCGCTCCACACGACGACGTGATCAGGTGAATCAGGGCAAAAGCGGCTTCGATGCAGACTGGGTCCGAGCCCTTGGAGCGTTGCGTAGATTGCGATCGAAAAAGAAGCTTGCGGCGGGGCAATGACATGAAACGCACTTCTGACGCAAAGAAGAGAAGGGGAAATGGATCGAGGATTATGTGGAAAGAGTAACCGCTGTGGCAAGAAAGCAAGTTGAAGACGCAGAGGCAGCAATTAATCAGGGGCAGGATGATATGAGAAATGATGAAAATGCGGGATTGACAACCACCAAGCCTGAAACAACATTTGAGGAGATGTTAAATGCCATCGGAGATGGTCTGAGCGATCTTGCAAGTTCCGACGATCGGGAGGATGGGGAAGACGAGGATGATGATGAAGGAGATCCGGCGGGGGGCAAGCTTCGGAAAGATGACAGACCTGGCTGGGGGATGGGCCCAATCTCTAAAACGGTACAGTATCGCATGGAGCGTTTTCCGCAGAAGCTGATGAAGCTTGACGAAATGACGGAATCTTGCTGGGTTGACACGGCCGACTACTTGCATGAGAGGGATAAGAAGTACGGGACAACTGAATGAAAGGTTCCGGCTGTCGTTGAACCTCCAACGGCAGATGATGCAGCATCATCTGTGCCGACCACATTTGGTAAGCCTATGGAGACTCTTGATAGTGTCCCCGGAAAATTGCAAATAACGCAAGTGACTTCTCGACCAGGGAGTAGTCATCAGAGGCTAGGATCGTGGAAACCGCAGACGCACGAACGCATTCCGTCCTTCCCACCAGCCCCAATGCACGATTGGTCACCTATTCAGCAATCGAAGTATGTTGAACCCGTAAGCATTAACCCCTGCACATCGCGTCCGAAGCTACTTACCATATAGATATTGGACCCCGACGAAGACATGGGGACGGCTCCTACGCCGCCAGAGGAATGAATTGGCACATTGGCATTCGCGACGTTGTATCAATTTGAAATGCAATACCTGTACCTATTTTGCTACGTGTCAGCTTTTAGTTGATTTCAGTGACCACATTGTGAGACATGATAATTAGTCTATGCATGTGCAAGGGTCGGATAGGCCATGCCAATGTTCTCGACATCCAATGTCGTTGACTGAAGACTAATGAACGTGATATCATTCTGCCCGTTACTCTTAAGTGAGATAATTTAAACTAATTTACTGACCAAACTCACTAACAAATTATATGTCAGTGATGTGATACGAGTCATGGATGCAGCGGTTAAAGCGCAATATGAAGCTGGATGAATGACGACTGTCATGCTGCACACGATCATGGATCCAACTGGATAACTCGATGCACAGACCTGGTGCACATGGTCGAGATTTTCAAAAGTGCTTACGGTAGGTCATGGAAATTGCAGAGAATGAGCAGGATGAGGAAAGATGGGGAAGTCAGGCTCAATATATCAAAAACTAGTGTACGGAGTGATATGAGGTTAATGGCAGGCCGAAAGCGCTCGAACGTGATCGGGTAACTTCATTTATCACGCAGATAATCTGTCTAGTGGTGGATCAGAAATTGAGAGGCTTGGAGGCATTTGGATGCAAATGTTTACACATAAAAATGATTTATTGGCTGCCAATGACGACTATATGCATTTTTACATATAATTGATGAGCATCTACAGACTGTTAGTATGTCATTAAGATGAGCGTTAACGGAGTGTCAACGATTTTTAGCGTTACATTTTCGGCAAACAAACGGCAGCATAGTCACATCCTTCCAAAGTGATTGTATTGGCAGTTTTTATTGGCAATAATGATAGTGACAGCATGGTTGACCAATCATGGAAATGACCGTCAACGATGCGTCGATGATTTTTGGTCTTGTGAGTGTGATAATCCAACAGAAGACATGGTCGCTGTAACACCTGATCAAAGTATTGGCCGCGTTCAAGGTCTAAAATGCTGGGGTCGACATCACTACCATATCTTCAAAATGAGCGTTGACGGATCATCAATGATTCCTGTTCTTGCATCTTGGATAATCAAACAGCAGTGCGACAATATCAAGCTAAAATCGAAGTTTTGGCCGCCTTTAGGGGACAAAATGGCTCCGACGATAGCGCAACCACCTCCTAAAAGCGATTGTCAACGGACCGTCAACGATCTTTGGTCTTGTATCATGGACATCCAAAGCGCTGTGCATTGACATTAACCCATAATCAATGTATCGGCCGGCTTTATGGACATTCATGCTAGTGACGATATCGCTACCTCCTCCTAAAAATCAGCGTCAACCGAGAGTCAACAATTATTAGTCTTGCATTTTGGGCAATCTAAGTGCTACGGAAAGGCATTAACCCATAATCAACTCATCGGCTGCCCTAATGGGCCAAAATGCTAAAGACAATGTCGCTACCACCTCCTCAATATGAGTGTCAACAGAGCGTCAACAATCTCTGGTCTTGCATCATGGACACTCGAAGTGCTGTGAATCGCCGTTGACCCATAATCGATGCATCGGCCGCCTCTATGGTCCAAAATGCTAGTGACGATAGCGCTACCACCTCCCTGAAATAAGCATCAACGGGGGGTCAATGATTGTTGGTCGTGCATTTTGGATAAACGACAGGCTATGGAATGATGTTATCCCATATACAACTCATCAGCTGCCTTTATGGGCAAAAATGCTACTAACGCTATCACATCCGCCACCTACAATTGAGCGCCCACCGAGTGACAACAATTTTGTGGGCGCTCAGTAAGCTACACAGCAATGAACTGCATCGTCTAGTTACAGAATTGAGTCTTACGTGGTCAGTCTTTTCAATATGTCCTTGTATACAACTTCACAAATATGCATGCAATGTCTCAGAGATCTGATTTATTTGCTTGTAGCTGTAGAGGCAATTTTTAAGAACCCGCAGTCTGCTTTACTACATTGTTACATTCGGCAGCCTTTGGAGTCAGATTACCCAGATTTCTATGTCCTATGGCCATGTCTGATTCATAGTCTTTAAACTCCTCATTGCTCAAGGTTATGATCTCTTCCAAAAATGACCGTGTCTTTATTCGTGATTTGAGTGACCTTACTTTACAAATCATCTTCAATGATTGGTGGGCTTCAATGAATGTAGGCTCGAAGCGGCCTATTTCTTGGAATAATTCTAGACATGCGCCTTCGTGGCAATTCTATTTACACTGCGGAATTGAAGAGACTGGCAGCCCTGGCATCATTTGTATCATTTGTCATCAAGTTCTTCGCCATCCATCAGAACATGGGACCAGCTCAATGGGGAAACATTTGCTTGCAAAAGCTCACATCGCAAAGTTGAACAAATTAACGCAGTCAGAGGTTACAGAATTGATTAGTTCGACAGTTGATGAAACATCTTTGGCCATTCTGATGAGGCAAGGAAGTCAAGGAATAACAATAGTAAGTTCGTAGAGGAAGATCATATATGACATCCAGATTGATCCATATTGACCGAAATGACTGACAATACATTCTAAACTGGCAGCCAAGGACTCTGAAACCGCTGAATTTCACCAGGACACATGGAATCGCTACCTCAGGTTAGATTTTGTTTCGGCTCGTATTCCATGGAACATTATATCGAATCCAGAGCTACGACGGTCATATGAGGCATTGCACGATGACCTTGTTCAGCCGTCAGCTACAACTCTTGGCAACATTTGCCAGAGGGAATATGCACTGACCGTGGATGCAATTAAGAAGCAATTGCCATCACGAAATCAACCTTGTATAGCTTTGGAAGGATGAACATCCCCGAACAAACTAGCCATAACGTCGGTCATTGCTTGTTGACACGATCAGATGATGGAGAAGAAGACAAATTGTCTATCAATCCAAAGAGAAGGAAAACTATGGACTTATATATGAAATAGAGAGAAGGAGAACCCAATGCCGACTGCCAAAGCCGGAGCCCAATGCCGAGTACCAGTGCCAAGCCCTACTCCTCGCAATGGGGGCAAGCGAGGCTGGTGGGAGCATGCGAGACTGGTGGGGGCAGGCGAGGCTGGTGAGGGCAGGCAAGTCCAATGGGGGCTGTAAGCTTCCGGCCTTATGCCCGAGCCTGCCAGCACGAAACACTATTGAAGCCTCCGGGCGAAATCCCTAGTCAGCACTCCCCCTTTGGCCCAAGGCTTTCCAGAGGAAACAAACCAAAGAAACAAACGAAATTCTGAGATCCTCCTTCGAGTTCCAAATCCCGTTCAATCCAAATCAAAAGAAAATCCAAACATACAGTGTAAATCCAAATGCACAATCTGAAACAAAGGTAATCCAAAGTCCTGCCCATGATTCAATCCGAGTCCAATCTCCTCTACAAATTTGCCGAATTTAACTCCCCCGAGAGAGTTAGTGAGAGTGTCTGCTAGCATCTCCCTTCCTGCCACATGCTTGATCTCAATCTCGCCTTTGGGAATAGCTTCATGAATTGAGTGGTACTGCAGTCATAAGTGCCGGCTATCAGATTGGAAGTTGCCCAAGTTGAGAGTGGTAACGCAGTTTAGGCCGTCATTGAGAATACGCCTGCTGATGCCTCTGCCAATTCCGATCTATGAGATGAGGTCTCGCAGCCATTCGATCTGTACTTTGCCGTACGCTGTGGGAATCATTTCTGCTTGCAATGTTGATTGGGCTACTACTCTCTGCTTCTTCGACTTCCAAATGACGAGGGTTCCAAGGCCATAGACGACGATTCCCGAGGTGGACTTGCTTGTGTCTACTTCCCCCCCCAAGTCTGCATCGGCGTAGCACAAGATTGACTGAGAGTCATGCCCGAGGCGTGAGTCATGCCCAAGGCTTGGGTCATGGATCGTTGATATGTAGTCGAAAGTGCTTCGTAGATATTGATGCGGGTGTTTCATGGCTTCCCAATGGAGAGTCGAGGGTTGGGTGGCATATCTGGCTAAAACTGCTGTTGCATAGGTGATATCTGGGCGAGTACCAAGAGCGGCATAAAGAATTGAACCAATTGCTTTCTGGTACATTCTAGAGTCGAAAGGCTGCTCTCCAAGTTCTGGCAGTATGGCATGCGGCTTATATCCGACTTCCATCGGGGTAGAACACTTCCGGCAGTCGGTCATCTCAAACCGGTCAAGTAGTCGGTTGATGTAGCCAATCTGATCGATGGCAATTGATCATTTGCTGCGATCTTGAGTGACCGTCATGCCGAGGTATTAGAAGGTGTCAGGCACAGGGACTTGGCCAGCGGCCTTGAATCGATCGTACAGTCGAGATGCAATGAAGGCGACAAGTAACGATTTCCCAATAATCATGATATCGTCGACGTAGACTGGGAATGAGACACCATCTCCTTCGAGATTACCACCGACGAAGAGACCGGGAGCTGCAATTGAGGCTTGGAGATTGAGATTGTCAACTATAAATTCAAAGACTTCCTCATAGTACTCCCGATTCGCCTGCTTGATGCCGTACAAAGTTTCATTCAGCTTGACGTGGGGTCTTGTGCGGCCATATGGATCGGGCCATTCGCCTTCAGGGAGGCGCATATACAGAGTCTCATGCAGAGGGTAGCCGGGGAAGGCAGTCGGGATGTCGAGGACGGCGACCTCAAGGTCGTGCTTGGCAGCAACGCCGAAGGCCCGCCGAATTGAAGCCGAATCAACAACTGGACAGGTGATGTCATAATACTCGCCAGGCTTTTGGAGATCGCCGCGGCCGACATGTCGTACTTTGCATTTGTCAATTGTCCCATTGGACATTAGCTTTCTTCCCATAACCCAACGGCTTCCAATCATACTAGCACCTTCTGGGACTTTCTCAACGAAGGTGAAAACCTCATGACTTTCCATTGATGCCACTTCCTTGCTGATAGCTTCTTTCCATTGCTCAGCATCCTCTGCATCCAATGCTGCACAGTATGTCTTAGGACCTTGCTCGGTCATCATCGCTATGCTGACACTGGCTGCAGTTCTTCCGCTCCTTCTAGGCTTTGGAGGCGGTATCTCTGGAGGTGGAGTCTCTGGAGGTGGTGTGAGATCATCGTGCGAGTCGTCAATTGGATTGATCGCACGAGGCAATGTGGTTGCCTTCGAAGGCTGTACTTTGGCTGTCGGGGACTGTATGATAGCTTTGGGCGGCTGTACCATGGGAGGTTCGTCCTCAATTTCCGAATCCTTATCCTGTTCGGCTGGTTGGAAGGCGATCTTTGTAGGCATAGTCTTTAGTAGCTGGTGATATAGGGTAGACTCATCAAATTTGACATCTCAAGCTATGAATACTCAGCCCGAACTGATGTCCATAACTCCGTACTGTGTCGCTGTCTGCGAGTAGCCAAGGAGCACACACTTGTAGGCGTGGTTATCAAGCTTCATCCTGATGTCGCCATGGATCGATGCAAACGCTACGCAGCCAAAAGTTCGAAGATGAGAGCTATCGGGCTTCTTCTGAATCCATCTTTCGAAAGGCGTCGAATTGGGGAGAGCCCGGGATGGTAGTCTATTCATGATGTAGACTGCTGTGGATACACCTTCGGCCCAGATCATATTCGGCATCCCAGGATGCTTCAGCATGGACCGCGCCGGGTCAAGTACTGTGCGATTGCATCTCTCCGAAATGCCATTCTGCAGCTGTGAGTATGGGGCTGATACTTCCCTAATGATGCCTTCTTCTGCGACGTACTCAGGAAACTTCTCACGACTAGCATACTCGCCTCCACCATCAACTCTAATTTCGACAAACCTTCGACTTTGGGTGCTGCTTCTCCACTTCCACTACATACTCCGTGAACTTCGCTAGAGCCTCAGATTTGGCTTTCATAAGGATGACCTCAGTGTACCCCGAGTGGTCGTCGGTAAACATAATCATATATCGCTAGCGACGCCTTCTCTGAGTCTGCATTGGCCCAATCACATCGGAGTGAATCGACTCAAGAAGTCGAGTCTTGGCCTTATCCTCCGAACACCAAGGCTAGAAAGGCTTCCAGAACATCTTGCCCATGATGCATGGCTCGTAAGTGCATGTCGATGGGCTCTTAGCGTGCAATTGGATATCTCTGACTGTATTCGGGAGCCGCTTGATAGCTGGCAAGGAGAGATGGCTGAGCTGAGAATGCTAATCAAGGATATCCTTAACATGAATCGCGGGGCGAATGTTGTAATAGACCTCGGAGATTTCGGGAACGGAGCTTGGAGCGGTGTCCGGGGGATCATCTACTGCCACCGAGGCTTTTGAGACTGAGGCCGAGGTTGTAGAGGATCTGAGGACGAATAGACTGTTGAGGAGCGGTGCTTCATAGATGAGGACTGATCCAAGGCACGCCGTGGCTCCATCGAGTTTGAAATCGAAGTTGACTCCTTTCCACATTAACTGGATGATACTGAGGAGGTTATTTGTACCGCAGGATGGCACATAAAGGACATGTTGCAGGACAATCTTCATGGGCTTTGCATTTGGCCTCTTGACATAAAACGTAATGGTTCCAGAGCCTTCGGCATCGACAAAGCTGTTTTTTGCCGTCTTGACCTGATGCTCTCCCTTTGCCATGGGGTGAAAGGTCTGAAAGAGGTGACGACTGCCGGTGACGTGATTTGACTCTCCAGTGTCAAGCATCCAATAATCGGCAGATTGATTTGCCGATTCCACAGTGACCGTGATCACAGCGTCTGGCATAGAGTCCGGGATAGGGTTGGAATGTATGACCGAGAAGAGGAATGACTCTGACTCGCACTCGGCAGTCGAGGTTGATTTGGTCAAGGCCAGGTTAGCATCACTTTTGGACTTCTCATACGACGCCCACTTATGCTTACTCCTGCACTTCGCCTTGATATGGCCTTTGACTCCACATCCATGGCATATGACCTGGCTCTTCCAATTGTCGCCATTCCTATCGTCGCCGTTCCTGTCGTTGCCCTTCTCACCTTTCGAGTGTCGTCCTCGACCTTTCTTCGTTATAAACAATGCGGCATCTGGAGCAAGACCACGTGCCCTGCGGAGGTGGGCTTCGAAGGACAGGAGGTGGGTGACTATGCTCGCCACTGTGTCCGCCTTCTCAGTGAGCTCGAGTGTAGATGCAAAGGTTCGCCATTCCTCGGCATTCGGGAGGTTGGACATGATGTTGAATTCGCTCCAAGAGTCTTCGATCATGATGTCGCGTATGGCAAGGTCATTGATTATATTGTCCTCGGCTGAGATCCATTCGGTGACTGAGGGATATGACTGGAGTTGACATGATGTCAGCTTCGCCATCTCGTATCGACCGTAGAGCTTGATGACCTTCTCAATGTCGGCTTTGTTCGTATTCCAAAGTTATTTCGGCTCAGTGAGTTCTCGGTACCGTATCTGGATTGTTGACTCCATCAGGGAGGTGAGTTGTCCGCATGCCTTATCATTGTTCATCTGCCAGTGGTCCCTATCGCGAAGGGAGTGGTAGAACTGATTAACGTAGAACGTGTCAGTCGATTCCGGTAAGAAGTCGTAATCGGTATCTGGAGGGTCACGAGTAGCCGGAGTAGTAGTTGAGGAGGCGTTGCTTGTTGATGCTACAATCGGGGTCCTGGGAACACGCATTTCTGCTGATACCTACTTCCACAGGCCTTGCGAACGAAGTAGGGCTTTCGCTTCTATGGCCCGTTGTCGAATGTTGCGCTCATTGAGTTTTGTAGCCGTGGTTGACATGGCGGAGGTTGCAACAGAGGGTTGCGAGACAATAAAGGAAAGCAACGGTGAAGAAAAAATAAAGAGGCGGAGGTTGAAAAACGAGAGAGGTACTACTACTAGGCGTCGATTCAGTCCAATGCAGGCAGGCAGAGGAGAAACAATAAACAAGAAGACTAATAGATGTCGGTTCGATCCACTGGAACAGAGGCAGAGAAGAGGCAGTAACAAATACGAATAGTAGGTGTTGAACTCAGCTCAGCGCCGGGATCATATCCTGTTGACACGAGAAGATGATGGAGAAGAAGATGGATTGTCTGTCTATCCAAAGAGAAGGAAAACACTATGCCGACTGCCAAAGCCAGAGCCCAATGCCGAGTACCAGTGCCGAGCCCCCCTCCTCACCATGGGGGCAAGAGAGGATGGTGGGGGTAGGCGAGACCTGTGTGGGCAGGCGAGGCTGGTCGGTGCAGGCGAGGCCAATGGGGGTGGTAAGCTTCCGGCCTTATGCCTGAGCCCGGCAGCACCGAACACTAGGGAAGCAGCCGGGCCAAATCCCTAGTCAACATTGCTTACTATATGGATCGAAATTGGGCATTGCGTGGAGTTCAGCTCGCTGTCGATGAGGTTGATCGCCTGTCCTTCTCCGCTTTCGAACACTAATTAAGGATGATAGGTCAACAGCCAACATACTGCAGCAAGGCTAGCCATACATGTGAAGGACATGGTTGATCATTTTGAGCTTATTGACGGCCGTTTGTTTGTTATTACGACTGATAATGCTTCCTCAAATTACTCAATGACACGCAAGCTGCAATCAACACTCGAGGCCTCTGCAATCCAGTGGCCTTCTTTGAGGAACCACATACCATGCATGGTGCACGTCATATAGCTGGCTTTAGGTGCATTCATGAGCAGTCTCGGTGTAAGAGGCCGCAGGAAGTCTTGGGAAGCCCATGAGCGCGATGAGCAATATGGTGAGAATTAGAGCATAGACATTGGGAAGAGTCAAAGAATTCGAAAAGAGGGCAATGCTAGAATCAATAAGGTGTCGGCCATGAAACCAGGTTTAGCAAAGATAATTGAGAAAGTGCGTATTTCATGATATTTTGGAAGTCTGATATTGACCTTCATATAGAGGAGAATTCTTGCAGAATTGATTACGGTGACAACTGGTCGTCGAAACAAGTTCATAGACTGTCAAAAAGGCAAAGTTCGCATCGCGGTACTACCCAGTATGGATGTGAAGACACGTTGGAACTCAAATCTGGAGTTGCTCAACTGCGCCTACTGAGTGAGGGAATTCACATGCGAGTGACTCCAAAATCCAGCATACACTGATTACCAGCCACTTGTCACAACTCAAGATGAGTGGACCATTGTGAAGTACGTCATGGAAGTATTGAGGCGATTTTGATATTGCACCCTGTGGATGTCAAAGAGGCATACAGGCACATTGCATCACGGTATCACTGTGTACAACGACATGTTCGATCACATGGACGTTTTGATACGAGCTTTGTCTAAGAACAAGACTCGATCGAAGGAAGACTTGCTCTTCGCTGTGATGTTAGCTCGACAGAAGCTATCCAAATTCTATGCTGAAGTGATTACAACGACGGGCATGCGGCACATTTGTGCACATATCTTCGATCCCTTTCGGAGGTTGTGATTGTGTAGACAGTGTGACAAAGGAAAGGATATACATCCTGAGGACGAGACATCCTATACTACCCAATACCAAGAGGCCTGTCTGAAGTATGTGGAGAATGAATACAGTGCTAAACATGGAGCTGTGCTGGTCAATAAGCACGAAAGCTTACCGTGCAGCAACCTCATCCCCTCAGCATCGGATTCAGGACCCTGTCAATCATTCTTTGATCCATACGATTTGTCAAGCGAAGATGAAGAATACTTAACACCTAACAATGAGGCTGAGACGACACCCGGACGAAGCGATCGTGCAGCATGTCCATTGACCGCCACCTGGCTCTATTTGAATTCGCCGCCTGAAGCACCAACGAACTGTGGGCAAATTAATCCAAATCTCAATGATTACCACTCCGACCCAATGGAGATTAGCAGTACATTTTGGTTACCGGACATAACCAACTGGTGGCATTAACAGGAGCAAACGCACTGAAAGTACCCCGATCTTTCCAATGTGGCGCACGACATAGTTTCAATCATACCGCATGGTGTCGGAGTTGAGGCAAGTATTTCCCTTGGCCAAGATTTTATAGGCTGAAGGCAATCAAAAACCACAAGCAAGACCCTTCGCGAAAAAGTCTTTGTAAGGCAGTTCGTTCGAGCCGATAATGGGATTTTGGCAGGCGCTGACCCAGAATAGGATACAACGAACACAGATAACGACTCTGAAATGAAGAAAGAGGTGGAAGAAAGGAAATTCCACAGAATGGCCAAGGTTCACGACTTTTTGTAGATGTGGCAGGGCAGCCAAAACCTATGTGCTACCCAGAAGGAATCTCGCGCTCAAACCAAGCAAATAACCGCTGTTGGATACATTTCGGACACGGAAGGGATCGTCAAAGCATCGTGGGCACTCTTTCAACATGATGGTGTGGCTGCATTCAAATTGCCAGAACGATCTCCTTTGCCACCACCTTTGTCTGCAAAGGACCTCCCTGGAGGACGAACTCAAGTATTACATGCCCGCCAAATCCGCAGAATCTCTCGTCATCGAGACGAAAGTGATGACGATAGCGCACCTGAAAGCATTTCTGACACTGAAGATTGGCTTAACTGGAATGGGGACTTAGATAATCCAAATGACAGCGAAGACGATGGCGCGGCATACGTTGAATGTAATATAGAGCAAGACAATAACATCGATGATTCGGAATGCCCAGCGCAGCGGGATGTGAGTGCTGCGCCGAATGTTCCCCGATTGATTCGGCCTACATGGAAGTCAAAGAGTCCCGCTGAAAAGGTGTTGATAAAGGTCAATTCAATCGAAACAAGGAGGCATCAGGGAGTGAAAAAAATGGAGGACAGAATGCGTCAATGTTTCACCAGCCTCTTTATGTATCTTGTCCGAGAGTTTTAGTTAGTGATACATTATTGGCGAATGGTGAGCAGTAGCTTGTGAATACCGGTTGATGAACAGATGTATAGCAGGCGCAATCAACCTTTTGACGAGATACATAAATTGTAGTCTTGTGAGAGCGAACAGTGCCAGAATGTCACCGCAGTCGGCTTTGCCACACGGCCAACTCTCGATCTGTGAGAAAGACTACCAAGAACGTCAAAAGATGAGGAAAACTATTATCGATGGCATCAGACGTTGAATGGACAATACATTAAAATCCGCATCAACGGAGCGTCAATGATTTGGGGTTTTGTAAGTACGGTAATTACACAGTGATATGGTCGCTGTTATGTATAACAGATGTATTTGCTGCTGATATAGGCAAAAGAGACAGCAACACGGTCACCGCCCCATTCAGAGAATGAGCGTGAACGGAGCGTCAACGATTTGGCGTTTTGTAAGTACCGTAATTACACTGTGATTTGGTCGCTGTTATGCATAACTGATGTACTGCCAGCTTATATAGGCAAAAGTGACAGCAACACGGTCACCACCCCATTCGGAGAATGAGCATCAACGAGGCGTCAAAGATCTGTGGTTTCGTAAGTACGGTAGTTACACAGTGATTTGGTCGCTGTTATGCATAACCGATGTATTGCCAGGTTTTATAGGCAAACGAGACAACAACACGGTCACTGTCACATTCTGAGAATGAGCGTCAACGGAGCGTCTACGATTTGTGGTTTTGAAAGTACAGTAATTACACAGTCATTTGGTTGCAGTTATGCATAACCGATGTATTGGCAGCGTTTATAGGCAAAAAAGACAGCAACACAGTCACTGCCCCATTTTGAGAATGAGCGTCAACAGAGCGTCAACGATTTCTAGCTTCACATCTTGGATAATTGATGTTCAGATTGGTTGCAGACATCCATTTATCAGATGTTGGCTACCTTTCCTGGTAAAAACAACAGCGACATGCTGGCTGCCGCATCCTGAGAATGAGCGTCAACGGAGCTTCAACAATTTTCAACTTCACATCTTGGGTAATTTATGTTCCGATTGGTTGCAGACATCCATTCATCAAATAATGGCAGCCTTTACTGGGAAAATCAACCGCGACATGCTCCCTGCCGCATCCTGAAAATGAGCGACAACGGAGCGTCAACAGTTTCACTTGTTGCATAATTGGTAATCAAGGCATCGCGCTGATCTTCGCATTCATAACGGAATTATTCACCGCCCTTATATGCAAAAATACAATTCATCAAAGGTAAAACACCAATTCCAAATTAATCAAAATAGCAAGCTGCAAAGCATGCAAAAACATATTCTTGGTTGTTGAAAACGCGATTATGATAAGATACTATTAACGTACTCCAAAAACAAGAACATTAATTGAATCTACGGATGGACCCGCTGGGAGACCAGCTGACAACCCCCCCCAATCAGACGTGGTGGGAGTTTACTATCGAACTGTATGCGAATTGACGGTTCGAGTATATTGACAACCCGGAGTGCCAATTTGGCAACGGTTCAGTTTGGTCCCGGACCCGGACCCGAAGTCACGGTCCGGAACCGTTGCTAACACTGGTTGAGTTGCTGTGAAATGACGATAAATTATATACGAAAGTAGCCGGTTTTCGTTAGCGACTCCAAGAATATTCGTCAGATCGTGAATCTCAAAACGGGAGGTGAAAGACCGGGTAGCACTTCACAATCTGCGTATGCATAATGTCACGATATGATCACAACTCAGATACTTAGTTGAGGCCAAAGTTGAGAGGTTGAAATGTTCGGTTTTTGGTGATAAAACTGGCCCAATTGCAATGATCCCGTTTCTTGCTGTAGTAAGACAAGTTGGAATGGTCCGGTTCTGGCCGGAACTGGCACCGGAACTGAACCTGGAATTTGAATCCGTTACTAACACAATCTACGCTCATAAACTAATTTCTATCACTGTTGCAAAGTCTACGAGCATTTTTGTAATGGTGTGCTAATTTGATGTGGAATCTAAGTGCAATTATCTACCTGCCATTGGTAGGAGTATTGCATAACCTACAGCCCTGGCAGTGAGTGACCTTTGTGAGAGTATTGACCTCCATTCAGTTACTGGTCTACTGGAGTCTTCCGGGACCATACCAAACCCACACAACCAACACTATCAATCCTATGGGAGAATATGTGACACAATTCAAGGCAACCATCATCATTGTAACCGCCTGGCAGAGGTGAATGGCCACAGGCAGAATCGCGAATGTATGCATGAAAGACGTAATGATGCAACTCATCGTGAAGCACACTCTCAGGGATAATGATAGGACTGAAGTCAGAGAGTCTCTGTCTTGCACCCAATAGGACAACCAAATGGCCGAGAATACAGAACACCGGGAAGAAGTCTACAATCCCATGGGACCCAAACATAGCAGCTTCCACTTTGGCAAAGCTCCCTCTATGCTGCATCATGAAGATTCAATTCTGCACTCTAAATACTTAGTCAAAGACAGCACCAAAACACAGTCATTGAACTATCTAAAAATGAGTATGGCCTCCTATCACCAGTAAAATCTCAACTTTCTGTATAAATGGCAGATTTTTAATTACTTCTCATACATGCAATGTTTTACAATATCTGCTGTGCTGAATCTTTCTATTGACCTAAACTCACAGACTCTCTATGTGGAAATGGCATCTATACAGGAACTACAGTGCATTCAGCTCTGCTGCACACAACCCTAAACCAACCCATCTGATAACTGCACTCAAATCTGTCCTCACATCCATGTCCTCTGGGTATGGTACAATCCCTTCTGCCAGCTGGCTAAGGATGGCCACTGGACCTCTGAAATCCTCGAGGTACTTTAGATAAAACAGCAATATGTTCATAATGTTGTCAATACATACAACCCAGAGCAAGTGCCAATAGCAGAGTATGTACCTGTCAGCTTCTATATGGAGAGGGGAACTATTGAAGTCCTCAGGCTGGGATCTGCCAGATGAAAGGGCTTCTTCATCAAGAACACGCATCTTCCACTGTTCATCTTTATACTTTTGGAATACATATAAGAAAACTACAGAAATACACTGAATTTACCCACTCTGAATAGAAGAGGAATTGGTGGGATTCTTGCCATCCACTTCATCCTGCTCAGCAATACAGCATTCAACTTCCAGTCCTACCAAGCTTGTGATTCCCGTGTCCATATCTTGCACAGTGCAGTGAACAAATGCATTCGCAATGTAGGATATCAGTACTGCATTGTGTATTTGCTGATTCATACGCATCCAAAATGTGATGTGGTGGACTTACAACTGGCACAACTTGTCAGGATTCTATAGCTACAGGATGGCCTACAGCTGACATGTATTGTTCTTTTGTAGGCAGTCAAGTTTGATATTGAAGTAGATTGTGTGCATTCCAATGGGCTGCATACTGTCTCCAACAAGATTTTCTGTCAGAATCAAGCCGACATTGTTTTAGATAATGTCAAGTACATATGGGCAGCTGCACACCGGATTTTCATCCCTTGTACTGCATACTACTATGGGAATAATACTATAGAACTATTTATGATCAATTGTTTCCGGCTGAAACCACTGAATACAAAAGGAGACATGCAGACTACTTCTGACAATGCTAGGATAGGGAAACACTACAGAAACCGACCTGTCAGTATTGTTGTTGACGATGACAAAGAGGACGATGAAGAGGAATTGGAAGAGGTCAAATTGTAGGATGACAATGCAGAGTAGCAGAAGATATGATTACCACAGTATATCAGGTGTCCGATAGCTCCAACCCTCCCAGAATTGATTGCCCAGTTGGTATCAATCACAGCAGAGATTATCGGTATACATTTCACCATTGATTTCTAGCTACGCCTGAAGATAATTCTAGAACCATGACATCGGTCATGACTCTCCCTTGATCCATATCTTGACAGGGAGAATATAATTGACCAGAAGCATTATTCCTATAGCTCTTCTACATTTCTTATCATTACATATCAAGAAATACTAACTCAAAGCATTAGGCCTCTGGCTCTCCCACCTCTCATCTAATCTGGTGCAATTGCTAGTTGTCATGTACATCAGCAAAATGTAAATCAAGTCGGAAGCCACATGCCAACCTCCCAGACACCCCGGTCGACCTTACCAGTGCTTCTAAGTACTTCCAGATGCTCCCAGGCCTCCCTGGAGCTAACTAAAGTGCTCTCAGAGTCTGCAAGAGCATTCTCAGGTGCTCCTAAAAGCACCTGCAGTGATGGAGGTGCATTCAGGATGCTACAAGAATTGACTTCTAGGATATTCAAATTCTGGAGCACCTGAGACCTCTGCGCATGTCTGCGGGAGACTCCAAGAGCAGCCGACACCTCTGCACAGCTCTGCGGGAGACTTGGTGCCGTATTCTCACAGCAGTGGTTCTTGGGTTCCAAAACCACAAGCCATTTCGTCTACCATATTTGTCATTTTTTACAGTCAAAAGATTTGCTACATCATAATATGGCGTGCATTATCTATCTAAGTCGCTCTATATATATACTTACGGCCAATCTGGCTGCAGAGGAGTTGTCGAGTGTAATCGGAGGAGCACCTGGAGATGCCCATTGGGAGAACTTGGAGATGCACTGGGAGGCCATGAGCGTGTGAACTTAGAGATATACTTGGAACCCATGATCGAGCGAGTTTGGAGACGCACCATCAGCAAAATATAAATCGGTCCGGAAGCCACAAGCAAACCTCCCAGACACTCCGGTAGCCCTCCCTAGTGCTTCTAAGTACTTCCAGATGCTCCCAGGCCCCCTTGGAGCTTCGCAATGTGCTCTCAGACTCTGCAAGAGCATTCTCGGGTGCTCCTGAAAGCACCCGCAGTTATTGAGGTGCATTCAGGATGCTACGAGATTTGACTATTACCATATTCAAATTTTGGAGCTCGTGAGACCTCTGTGTAAATCTACAGGAGACTTCGAGAGCAGCTGAGACCGCTGCTCAGCTCTGCGGGAGACTTCGAGGGCAGCCGAGACCGCTGCGCAGCTCTGCGGGAGACTTCGAGAGCAGCTGAGACCGCTGCACAGCTCTACGGGAGACTTGGTGCCGTATTCTCACAGTAGTGGTTCTTAGGGTTCTACAACCACAAGGCATTTCGTTTATCATATTTGTCTTTGTTACAGTCACAAGATTCGCTACATCATAATATGGCATGTATTATCTAAGTCCTTCTATATATATACATACGGAGATACAGGGATAACGGATAAGGACTGAGCAGCAGGGAGTATATAGTTGGGAGACTCCGGGGTAGATAGACATCATTGCATTATACGAAATACTCACTCTATCTTTCCTAGCTCTTGGTCTCACGCACTCTTGCCAAGCGTTCATAGATCCACACAATTTGTGTGGTTTTTCATGGCCGGGTATCCCTTCATATCCTCTCACACTCTTCCTATGCTCCTCCAGCCAGAACTGCTCTTTCTCAAAAATTCCCTTCGGAAGCCATGCGAGGTGTGGCGGAGTGTTGATGATGGGCGGTCTGCCATCTAGCTCCACCATTTCACCACACCGTGATCGAGTGAACTTAGAGATGCACTCCGAGGCTGTGATCGAGCGAGTTTGGAGGCCGAGATCGGGCGAACTTGGAGGCCATGACCTTGTGAACTTGGAGGCCGTGATCGTGCGAACTTGGAGGCCGTAATTGTGAGAGTTTGGAGATGCACTTGGAGGCCCTGATCGTGCGAACTTGAAGGCTGTAATCGAGCGAGTTTGGGCATAACACTTGGAGGCTGTGATCGAGCGAGTTTAAAGATGCACTTGGAGGCCACGATCCAGCGAGATTGGAGGAGTACTTGGAGGCGGTCAATCTCGAAGCGGTAGTTCGGGAGGGAGGCGCGACGGGAGCTGAGACTGTATTTATTGGTTAACTAGTAATTGTGGAAATGTAGATAATTCAGTACACCATGGTCTGCCGAGAGATGAGATACTGGCTGGGAGTGGGAGACAGTCGATGTTGGGATAATGCAGTACGCGGTGTATGCAGAACTCAGTGTATGCTGTACTCGTTTGATGCTGTACTAGGTGTATGCTGTACTCAGTGTATGCTGTACTCGGTGTTAACTCTTGATCATGGCATGGAGAGATAGAGAGGGATGACTTAACTTCGTGGTGGTAGAGTTGAGGATGAGAAAGATAGAGATGAGAGGAGATGGGGGAAATCATCATGAGAAACTGGGACTTACGAGAATTACGTGTGCGAGTCAATTTACCATCCCCTATACGGCAGGTAAGAGTCCCGATCCGGCCTGTAATAACCCCGATACGAGGTCATCCCAACCCAATCAGGCAAATCGTACCCCTGATTTCTCATATCCACTCGTATCCTCCACATCGTTCTCATCTTCATCCCCCATCTCTCTCTTTCTCGTCCACAACTTGACCATCATCGCGGAACACACAGTTAAGTCATCCCTCTCTGTCTCTCCATGCCATGATCATGAGTTGACACTGAGTACAGCATACCCAGTGTACAGCATACACCGAGTACAGCATACACCGAGTACAGCATACACCGAGTACAGCATACACCAAGTACAGCATACACCGAGTACAGCATCCACCCAAGATTGTTTGTCTTCCCTTCATTCTCATGATTACGAGTTGACCCCTGAATGTAGCTTCAGCTTCCG
>Ga0307515_10002415_pt1 | contig 40755 bp, 24 predicted proteins | sample 17_EM_MG_FD_194513 | JGI IMG/M metagenome (GOLD analysis project Ga0307515, IMG submission 194513) | Populus trichocarpa ectomycorrhiza microbial communities from riparian zone in the Pacific Northwest, United States - 17_EM | ecosystem: Host-associated > Plants > Roots > Unclassified | place... | reverse complement strand
CTTTTTCAAATATATAAAATAATTAATAAACCAAATAAAATTATTTATTTGGTTGCGGAGTAGTGCGTAAGTAGGGTTTTATGAGTGTAAAACCCTTTGGAAATTTGGCCGGGATGTCTTCTGTCTTGGTTGCAGGTACCACAACAACGTCTTCTCCGTCTTTCCAATCGGCAGGGGTAGCTACACCGTAATTGGCCGTTAATTGTAACGAATCAATAACCCTTAAAATTTCCTGGAAATTACGCCCTGTTGAGGCAGGATAGGTAATAATTAACTTAACAGCTTTGTCGGGCCCGATAATAAACAATGAACGCACTGTTGCATTTACCGATGCATTTGGATGGATCATATCATAAGCTTCAGAAATTTTACGGTCTTCATCGGCAATAATCGGGAAGTTTACCTCCACTCCCTGCGTTTCGTTAATATCATTTATCCACCCTGTATGTGATTCAACCGAATCAACACTAAGGGCTAAAACCTTAACATTACGCTTAGCAAATTCATCTTTTAACGCGGCTGTTTTACCAAGTTCGGTAGTACAAACCGGTGTATAATCGCCTGGGTGCGAGAATAATACTCCCCAGCTATCGCCAAGATATCCGTAAAAGTCTATTTCTCCTGCCGAGGTTTTTGCTTGAAAATTTGGGGCTTTGTCGCCTAATCGTAAACTCATGACTATTTAAATTTTAGTAGAATAAAGTCTACTAAGTTAATATACATTAATTGACAAATCCAAATTAATCAGAAATTATACCGCTTTTTACGCCAACATTACACAGGGTATGTTGTTGAACAATTGAACCAAGCTAAAAACTAACATTAATGGCACGACATACCTACGATACCGGGATAATTGGAAACTGCGCTTTTTTGGCGCACATACACAAAAACACAAATATAGAGTGGCTTTGCTGGCCACGATTTGACAGCACTTTTATTTTTGGTGGTTTACTGGACAAGAAAAAAGGCGGCGAGTTTTCAATATTACCTGAAGGTGAATATACATCGCACCAATACTACCTTGAAAATACCAACGTTTTGATTACCGAAATAAGCCCGGCCACCGGAGGCATGTACCGGGTAACCGACTTTGCCCCTCGTTTTTACCAGCATCAGCGCTATTATAAACCATTGATGCTATTCAGGAAAATTGAAGCCATAGAAGGATCGCCGAGGGTTAAAGTAAAATGTGAGCCTGTGTCTGAATACGGCGCTGTTAAACTTAGGGTTAACCGCGGCAGTAATCATATTCAATACCTTGGTGGCGAAGAAAACATCAGGCTAACCACCAACATACCTATCAGCTATGTTTTTGATGAGCAGCCATTTGTGCTCAACGAAATCAAATACCTGGCGCTCACCTATGGCGAACCATTGGAAGCACCACTGATTACAACAGCCGAACGCTTTTTATCGGAAACTATCCAGTACTGGCGCACCTGGATTAAACACTCCTCTATCGCCACTTATTTTCAACCTTATGTCATCCGGTCCGGGCTGGCTTTGAAAATACACCAGTTTGAGGACACAGGAGCCATTATTGCGGCCAGCACTACCAGTTTGCCAGAATCGCCGGGAAGTGGCCGTAATTGGGATTATAGGTACTGCTGGCTGCGCGATACGTACTATGTGATAACCGCGCTTAACCACATTGGCCATTTTGAAGAAATGGAGCGATACTTTAGCTACGTTACCGATATATCTTTTTCTACAGAGGAGCGGTACCAGCCGCTGTATAGCATTACCGGAAAAAAAGACCTGGTAGAAAATGTTTTAACTGATTTGGAAGGCTACTTGGGCAACCAGCCGGTACGTGTTGGCAACCAGGCATCAGAACATATTCAGAATGATATTTACGGACAGGTAATGATCTCTATGTTACCGCTTTATACCGATCATCGCTTTGTATTCTCTGAAAGAAAAGACTCGGTACGATGGATAGAATTTTTGCTGAAGAAGATTGAATTTACGATTGACGAGAAAGACGCCGGCATCTGGGAGTTCAGGAACATGGCTAATATCCACTGTTACAGTAATTTGTTTCAATGGGCGGGAGCTTCTGCTGCCGAAAAAATGGCACGCACGATAGATAATCAGGAACTGATTGACAAGGCTGTATCTTTAAAAGAACGCGCAGCTGCGCATATTGAAAGCTGCTATGATCCCGTAAGGAAAGTATACACCAACTCGGCAGGCAGTTCAAACCTGGATGCCAGTACCTTGCAGCTTATCATGATGAATTACCTCGACCCAACATCGCAGCGGGCAAAGGATCATTTAATTGCACTTGAAAATGAGTTAAAGGCATCTAATGGTTTATTTTACAGGTATTTATATAAAGATGATTTTGGCAAACCTAAAACCACTTTCCTTATCTGTGCATTTTGGTACGTTGAAGCGCTGGCCAGTGTTGGCCGTATTGATGATGCCCAGCGCGAGTTTGGCAACCTGCTCAAATATTCTAATCACCTGCTGCTTTTCAGTGAGGATGTGGACGAAAATGACGGCAGCCAGTGGGGTAATTTTCCGCAAGCCTACAGTCACGTGGGGTTAATGAATGCGGCTTACAGGATAGCGATGAAATTGGATAGGCCAATCTTCCTTTAATATAATAAAACGATTTAAGGATTTTGCAGGATTGACAGGATTTTTTTTTACGCCTGGTAAAATTCGTCATTAACGAAGTTTTACCAGGCATTTGAAATCTAAAACCTGCACATTTGAAATCCGTACTTCTCCATTAGTCCTGCAAAATCCTGGTGTCATGTCCAACATGTTTCGTAAAGCTGGTGAGGAGTTTTCGTACTTCCTGTGGGTTACGCAGATAAAATTTGGCGGCCGATATATTACTGCCCACTTTAATGGTTATGGCACTTTCTGGCAGGGCTTTAAAAATATCCTCGTCAGTATAATCGTCGCCAAAGGCTATTACAAAGTCGTAATCTTTACCCTCTGTCAGGGTTAAAGCTGCTTTGCCTTTGTTGATATCCATATTCTTCACTTCCAGTACCTTATCCCCTGCCAATAGCTGTAAACCTTTATCGCTGGCCAGGTACTTCAGGTTATTCATCAGCTCCCCTGCCCTTAGCTCTCCCAGGCCGGCCTGGGCTTTGCGGTAATGCCACACCAGCGAGTATGTTTTCTCTTCGATGAACGATCCTGGCGTGCGGTCTACGTAGGTTTCCAGCAAAGGGTATATATCGTGTTTCCATTGGTCAGACAGGCCGGCAATTCTGTGCCATGTGGTACCCGGTTGTTTAAACCAGGAGCCGTGCTCGGCTATCAGGTACATATCGGTATGCTGAAACCATTCGTCAAGATTTTCATGTTTTCGCCCACTGATGAGCACCACCTGGTTGGCAGGATCCTCAGTTAGTTTTTGAATGATGTTATAAAGCTCTTTATCGGGGCTGGCCTGCTCAATGACTGATCTGAACCCAACCAGTGTACCGTCGTAATCTAAAAAGATAATACGCTTTTTGGTTTTACTGTAGCGGTTTATGATGGATTGCTCGGTAGTGTTACTCACGTGCCTGGTTTGCAATGAACGCTGCATAAGTTTTACCTCCTTAAGCCTGTCCATAAAAATTTTAACCCAATGCCTGATGTTAAATTTAGCCACCAACTGGCGCATGGGAATCATGCGCTTTTTTTGCTCATCAAGGGGCATATTAATTGCCTGTAATATGGCCCTGCACACCTCGCCGGTATTATTGGGGTTTACAATTATCGCGTCTATCAATTCTTTAGATGCGCCGGCCATCTCGCTCATAATCAGCACTCCGTCATTATTTATGCGACTGGCTATATATTCTTTGCTCACCAAATTCATCCCATCGCGCATTGGGGTAACCAGGCAAACATCCGCTGTGGTATATAAAGCCGAAAGCGTTTCGAGGGGGAACGACCTGTAGTAATAGTGGATAGGACTCCAGTCCATGGTGCGGTAAATGGAATTGATATTCCCCACCTTTTTATCAATCTCATCGCGCAGGTGTGCATACTGTGGCACGGTGTCTCGCGATGGTACCACGATCATGTAAAGGGCTATATTTTCAATACACTCGGGGCACAATTGCAGCAATAATTCAAATGCCGCAAGCCGTTGTAATATACCTTTGCTGTAATCAAGCCTGTCAACAGACAGTATGAGTTTACCATCCTTAAAGTTATTCTTGATCAGTTCTACCTGGTGTTTTACATCGTCCTGCAGCGGTAACGATGCATATTTTTGCTCGTCAATCCCCATGGGAAACGATTCGACTACGATGGACCGCTCGCCGGTCGCGATGATATTTGCGGACGATGTTACCGGCAAAATACGGGTGGTAGCTCCTAAAAAGTGCCTTACATCATCAAAGGTATGCAGGCCAATCAGGTCGGCCCCGAGCATTCCTTCCAATAATTCCGATCGCCAGGGGATCAATCTAAACATCTCATGCGATGGGAAAGGGATATGCAGGAAAAATCCGATAGAAACATCGGGGATTTCGTGCCTAACCAATCCCGGCAGCAGCAGCAATTGGTAGTCATGTATCCAAATAACATCGCCGGGTTCGGCAATAGTGAGTATTACATCCCTGAATTTTTTATTTACCGCCTGGTAATAATCCCAGTTTGACTGTTTATAGGTGGCATAGGTAGATGCATAGTAGTGAAAAACGGGCCATAAAACCTCGTTCGAGAAACCCTCATAATATTGATTAATCTCCTCCTGGTCAAGAAAAACCGGTACCAGGCTCAGTTCTTTCAACTGTTTTGTTACTGTATCTTTATCCTGCTGTTCTGTAATTTCAACACCGGGCCACCCTATCCATACGTTATCACCCTGCTTGTAAATTGAACCTAAGCCGGTTGCTAAACCTCCCTCGCTTGACGACAAATTGTAGTCACCATCAGTTTTAGAGATTTTTACAGGTAACCGGTTAGAAACAATAATAGTCTTTGGCATAATAATTATAAAATATATTAACTAATACTTTATAAAGGCTTAAACAGCCAAGTTGTTTGATAAAATATAATTATTGCAATTATGATAAAATAAAAAAGCCACCCCAATAATTGGGATGGCTTATATAAGGGTATTTTTTTGGCGAATTATTTCACTTGTTGAAAGAACTCAAGGTTTGCTTGTTGAGTTATCCTTACAAGTACTTCGTGTTTGTCGTTTTTCAGATCAACAAAGTATGAAGTAGCATCAATGTTTGAATTGATGTCGGTATTAGCCTGGTAAACAATCACTTCGTTTACGTCGTAACCAGCGTAATCTTTGCTGATTTGTTTCATTGTTTTAGCGGGGATGGCTTTAGCGTCAACGCGTTGAGTTACACCAAGGTACTCGCCGTTAAGGTTGTAAAAAGCAGTTTTCCTTACGCCATCAACAGTAAATGTTGCTTTCTGCGTATTTTTAGTTACAGTCCAGTTCACATCTTTTGCATCAGCAAAGTCAACGGTGAAACCATGTAACGCTATGTATGATACGTTAGTACCTCCATCATTCTTTTTACCGCCATCGGCAGCAAATACATTAACACTTAATAAAGCGGCAATTGCGGTTGTTAAAAATATCTTTTTCATGTTGTTTTAAATCTTAAATCCACAACAAAAATAGACTAATATTATAAATTTGGCAACTATAATTTAATTTTTATGAATATTTGATAATTATAGTGGATTTAAAGTATAAAATTTAATTTTTGGCAATTCACTTAGTGTATATTTTACAATATCTTAAAGAATTGAAAGACTTATAAATCGGTTTAGCTAAATCCAAATGCACTAAACAGCTAAACTAGTTGCTATATATTCGCTGATATCATTAACTCGGGCGAGCAAATACTACCATTCACCTGAGTTAGTATTTCCAGAAAGACTGAAGGGAAAAATGATATTGTAAAAAGGCTGTCATGGTGAGTGGTAAAATTAGGTGAAACTCTGAAGGAGGAATGACATCGTAAAAAAGGGCTGTCATAGTGAGCTTGTCGAAACATATCGGCAAAGGCCTCTCCGCGCGCCCCTTCGACAGGCTCAGGGTGACAGGCCTGCGCACTTCAAAAATTCAACATGTCATGTGCGCTCTTAGAAATTAGAACACATCATGGGTGCGCCTTAATTTATTTGATCACAACCCTGCTAAATCCTTTTAAGCAAAAAAGCCACCCCGGATACCAGGATGGCTTGTGATAATAGTTGTGATTTTTTTTTAAATTACTTTACCTGTTGAAAAAACTCAAGGTTTGCTTGTTGGGTTATCCTTACAAGCACTTCGTGTTTGTCGTTTTTCAGATCAACAAAGTATGAAGTAGCATCGATGTTTGAATTTACTTCGGTGTTAGCCTGGTAAACAATTACTTCGCCAACTTCGTAACCAGCGTAATCTTTGTTGATTTGTTTCATTGTTTTAGCCGGGATAGCTTTAACGTCAACGCGTTGAGTTACACCAAGGTACTCGCCGCTAAGGTTGTAAAAAGCAGTTTTCCTTACGCCATCAACAGTGAACGATGCTTTTTGGCAATTTTTAGTTACTGTCCAGTTTACATCTGTCGCATCAGCAAAGTCAACAGTAAAACCATGTAATGCTACGTATGATACGTTTGCACCTCCGTCAGCCTTTTTACCGCCATCGGCAGCGAATACATTAACGCTTAATAAAGCGGCTATTGCAGTTGTAATAAATATCTTTTTCATGTTATGTTAAATTTTAAATCCACAACAAAAATAGGCTAATGTTATAAATTTGGCAAATAAAATTTAATTTTTATGAATATTTGATAATAACAGTCAAATTGACGTATAAAATTTAATTTTTCGCAATTTACTTAGTGTATATATTACAATATCTTCACCTAAAAAATAGGTTAATATCGATTTAGCAAGGTGCTAAACCAATATGTTTACGCTTAATTTACATGGAGTTAACCATTGTCGGCAAATCCGGGGTATAAAGTCATGCCCCCATCCATAAATATGGTGGTACCGGTTATATAGTCGGCCTGGTCTGATGCCAGCCATGCTGCCAGCTGCCCGATATCGCCAGGTTTGCCTATCCGGTTATAAGGTATCAGGGTTAATAATTTATCAAGGGCTTTGGGTGTATCCCAGGCCGATTTATTGATGGGGGTTTGAATAGCTCCCGGCCCGATGCCAACAACCCTGATTTTATGAGGGGCAAGTTCCTGCGCTATACTCTTCATAAACATACTGATACCACCTTTACTGGCGGCATAGTTAACATGACCAGCCCAGGGAATTACTTCGTGTACACTGCTCATACAAATGATTTTACCGGCGGCCATGCTCCTATCTTCAACTACTCCCCTGCGTATAAATTCTTTGGAAGCCTCGCGCGAGCATAAAAACTGACCGGTAAGGTTGATGCCGATCACCGTGTTCCAATCAGCCAACGTCATATCTACAAATCTGGAATCTTTTTGCAGGCCGGCATTGTTCACCAAAATATCAATGGTGCCATAACGGGCAAACATTTGGGCAAACATGGCTTTTACCTCGTCTTCGTGGCTTACATCGGCTTGCACAGCGAAAGCCTCGCCGCCAGAGGCGGTTATTTGGGCTACAACATCGTCGGCAGCCGCCTGGTTGTGCGCGTAATTGATTACTACTTTGGCACCCGCGGCGGCCAACGCCAGGGCAACGCCTTTACCTATGCCGCTATCGGCACCTGTTACCAGGGCCGACTGGTCTTTTAACGATGGAGTTTGATTCATGTTGATAGTTTTGATGGTTCAATATAACCAATAAAATAGCTGGAATAATGTTTTAACAGGATTTAAGGATTTTGCAGGATTAACAGGATTTTTTTGGACCGGTATCATCGAAAGAACGTTCCGGTGGATTATGCCAAAACCTCGTCTGCTTCCGGTTCTTCTTTAATGCGGGCAACCATCATGATGATGAGTGCGCCGAAGCCCGATACTATGCCAAATGCCCAGCGTAAACCGGCTGCCTGGGCTACAAAGCCGACAAAGGGCGGGATAATTAAAAAGCCAAGATAGCTTACGGTAGATATTGCCGCCAGTGCCTGCCCGCTTTTTAATGTTTTTGACCTGCCTGCCATACTGAATACCAGTGGCACTACACATGAGATACCTAAACCAACCATGGCATAGCCAATAAAAGCGGTATATATATAAGGTAAAAGCACGGCCATTAAAAAACCGAGTAAAATAAATATGCCGCTAAAGTTCAATACTTTTTTAATGCTGGTGGCAGCTACTATCCTATCGCCCGTAAAACGCCCAAGGGTCATAAAAAACATATAAACCACAAAGGCAGCTGTTGAGGTAGCTTTTGGAGCGTGCAGCGCTTTTTGAAAGTAAATGCTGCACCAGTCATACATCGTATTCTCGCAGGCCATGCAGGCAAAGGCAATAAGCGCGAATTTAAGCAGGTCTTTATCCGGGAATGTAAAAACGGTGGTGCTACTTTGTCCGTATGCGGCTTGCTCCAGCGTACTGGGATAAAACCAAAGGGTAAGGATAAACAGTACAACACTTACACCGATAAGGTGATAGGTTGGCGCAACATTAAAGTATACCATAATATAACCTACCGCTGCCCCGGCAAAACCTGCCAGGCTCCAGATGCCGTGAAAAGTAACCATAATAGGTTTATCGTACATGGCCTGCACCCCTACCGCCTGCGCGTTTACGGTTATGGCAATTACGTTACGCGTTGAGCCTATAAAAAACAACACCAGAATAAGCTCCCACATATAGGCAGTAAAACCAGGCAGGCAAAGCAACAAGGTAAATGCAGTTATCCCGAAAAACATAATGCTGCGGCTACTGAAATGCCTGAGCATTTTGGAGGTGATGGGCATGGTAAGCATCAGACCAATTGGCAGGGCAAATAAAACCGCACCTAATTCTGCTTCGTTTAAATGTAACTGCTGTTGCAGTGAGGGGATGCGCGATGCCCAGGATGAGTACCCAAACCCCGAAATAAAGAAAAAAATACTGATGCCGGTACGTAGTTTAGCCCTGTTAGCAACACTGGTGTTATCCATTCGCCAAAAGTAAAAATAAATTATTTGCCTGCCAGCTGTTTACGTATACGGCTCAAAGTTTCTGCATAGATGACAAGGTATCCGGCGGTCATAATTATCCGCCAATTGCAATTTTGAGGCATTTGTTTGTGTTGGCGGCTTTTATGACCTATTTTTGGTAGACAATCTTTTTAACCGGCCATACCGGCAGGCATCATCTTAAAAACAGCATGGAATCAAGGACAATTACCTCTGAACCAACCTATAAAGCAGCTCGAAAAATTGCTCCGGCAATTGAACGGCATTTCAAGCATTTTCATTCATTAGCGGCAGATAACCCTGCCGAGCTTGGCCTTACGCCTGATATTCAAACCATTGAAACCCTTATAGATTTAGCTTTCTGGGCAAGTTTGCGCCGCGAAGAAGGTTATTCGCCAAAATTTACGCTTGCTTTTTTACCACCCGAAAGTGCAGGGCAACCTTTGTTATTTGGCCATAAAATTAAGCTGGCCCCCAACATACTTACCAAATTTGCTTCGGCAGTGCAGCAGCCGGGGATACACCTTGGCGTTTGTTTAGAGGATGGTGACCTGTATGTTTGGGGAACAACCCTTGCCATACCTGCCTATTGTTTTGTTTTAGAAGTAATTGAACCAGGTCTGCTGGTAATAAAACATCGCCGGGTTGATGGTTTTGGCAAGTTTGTAAATATTGCCATTTTAAAAGGCGACGAAATAAAGGTGGTCGACGAGAACGGATCTACCCTGTCTGACTGCCCCAACATACTAACCTCGATGCTTGATTTTACCCTACCATCGTCGTGGAACGATCCGGTGAATGTGCTGGTGCAACTGGCGGCATCTATGCAGGCTCATAAACGTGGCGGTATTTTACTGGTGGTCCCATCGGGCAGCGATGACTGGCTGGAGTCTATCATCCAGCCTATCTCCTACCCTGTTTCGCCGGCGTTTTCGGGTCTTACCGATTTGATGATACACCAGGGGATTGAAAAGTATCATACGCCCTGGCAGGAAAAATTGCGCCGCGCTGTTGACACCATCGGAGGTTTAACATCAATAGATGGCGCTACTGTAATTAACGATAAACATGAATTGCTGGCCTTTGGGGCCAAAATAGGCCGTTCGTCAAAAAGCACCCGTGTAGAAGAGATTGTAGTAACCGAGCCTGTTGTTGGCTGCTCCACCAGGGTGATACATCCGGCTCAAAATGGCGGTACCAGGCATTTATCGGCAGCTCAGTTTGTGTTCGATCAAAAAGACGCCATAGCATTGGTGGCTTCGCAGGATGGCAGGTTTACGGTTTTTGCATGGTCGCCGGTGGTAAATATGGTGCATGCACACCAGATAGATATCTTGTTGCTGTAAACTGCTAATCAAAATGTAAAGCGTATACACAGTAGTTGTGGTACTGGAGTTGGCGCAAGCTAAATATTTAATAAATAATCATTAATCCGGCTTCTTTTTTTTATTTTCATAGCCGGTATGCAAAATTGCTTTAAACTATACTTTAGCCTTATTACTGGTGTTTTACTGTTGTTTGTTAATAACCAGTGCGTTATGGCGGCAGGTACGCCCGCGGTACATGTAACACCCAGGCCCGGCTGGCTAAGTGTTTGCAAACCTTACAACCAAAGGCCGTCCGCGCGTACTATAGAAAAAGGATATTTTTTCGCGCTGATAGAACAGCAGATACATGTTGAGCTGAAGGCCGATTACCACCACTTAATTAAAGAGATAGTATCTGAAACCGGCATTCAGAACGCATCGCAAATAAACGTTAGTTTCGATCCAAGCTTCCAGCGTCTTGATTTTCATGAAATAACCGTTTGGCGCAACAATAAGCCTGTCAATCGCTTAAATGTAGCTGGCTTTAAGGTAATTGCCGACGAGCAGGATCTATCCAACTTTATTTACCAGGGCAGCTACTCGGCATTGTTAATTCTTGATGATATCCGCAAAGGCGACAGGATTGAATATTCCTACACCCTCACCGGTCGCAACCCCATTTTTAACGGCCGTTTTTGCGATGATATATCTTTTCAATGGTATCAGCCCATAGCGCATCAATATACCGTGCTCATAGCATCGGCACAACGGAAATTAAACTTTAAGGCCATCAATACCATACCTAAAGTGGCTGTTACTCAAAGTACCGGCTTAAAGCGATACGAATATGAGGCTTTCCAGGTACCACCTGCCCGTGATGACGAGAACCAGCCTGCCTGGTACGAAAGCAGGCCCCGTGTACAGATCAGCGAATTTGAGGGCTGGGCCGGTGTAGTTAACTGGGCGCTTGGCATTAATCCGACAGCCATAAATATCAAAGGCGAACTGGCGCAGCGCATAGCCGAAATAAAGGCCAAAACAGGCAACAACCAGGTAAAATATTTCCGCGAGGCCGTTAAAACCGTGCAAAATGAGGTGCGGTACATGGGCATCGAAATGGGACAATACTCGCACAAGGCCAATAATCCCGAAAAAGTATTTAAACAACGTTACGGCGATTGTAAAGATAAATCGTTGTTACTTGTATCGATGCTGAAGGCCGACGGGATAGATGCGTCGATGGTGCTGGTGAATTCAAGCGTTCGGGCGCATATCGAAGATTATCTGCCAACTTACTACGCATTTGACCATGCTGTGGTTACTGCTAACGTACAGGGCAAGCAGGTTTGGGTTGATGCCACCATTGACTACCAGGGCGGCACCGGTACAGATATTTATTTCCCTAATTACGGTAAAGGGTTAGTGTTAAAAGCAGGTAATTCTTCGCTTACTACCATACCTCAATCCAAACCGGGTAAAGTAATCTTTAACGATTTATATACGGTAAAAAACGACCACGCGCCGGTATTGTTTACCGTAAAGACTACTTACACATTAAACGAAGCTGATGATATCCGTAGCCGTCTTGCCTCATCAGGCATGGCCGAAACGGAGAAAAGCTACCTGGATTATTATGCTAAAACGTACGCCAAAATCGAACAAAAAGACTCGATTACCGTGGACGACGATCTGGATAAAAACGTACTTACCACCACGGAAACCTATACGATAAAAGATTTTTTCAGGGTAGATACCGAGACTAATAAAAAGTCGGCCGATTTATATGCCAACTACATTTCGCAGCAGTTGCCATCTTTAAACGGGAGAATAAAGACGCCCGTATCATTAAATTACCCGCTTGATTATGACTACACTATAAACGTTATATTAAAAGGCGGCTGGGATATTACCGACAGAACCAATGCGATTACAAGGGATTATTATAAATTTTCGTCCGATTATACCTCATCGGGCGATACCCTACAGCTTAACTACAAACTTGCTTATTTAAAGGACAATGTGCCTGTAGATAAGCTGGACGAATTTAAAGGCGATATCAAAAAGCTTAACAGCGACGGCCTGAGCTACAGTTTTAGTTACGGAGCAACCAGCGAACCGGGATCGACCATCAACAACCCGATGGTTATTTTTGCCGGCTTTTTGGTAGTTGGCCTGATGTTTTTAGGTGTATGGTTTTACCAGCGCGAAACACCTGCCATTGTTTTTAGTTACGGCTCAACCTTTATACCTATTGGTGGTTGGCTCATATTGATAGCCATTGGCCTTGGGGCAACAGTCCTTAGCGTTGCCTGGAATCTTTACAACGGCAATTTTTTTGATATGGCTACCTGGAATTCGTATACCGCCAGTAAATACGGCTTCAACCACAAACTTTTATTGGTTGTTGGGGCCGGCGGCAATATTATACTCATGATGCTGGCTGTTTTTTCCCTTATACTTTTATTAAATAAGCGCGATATATTCCCTAAAGTTATTACCGGTTATTTTTTATATGCCTTAGGATTTGGCGCTGTTTTTTACATCATATCATTAACCGTGCATAATGATAAAGTTGTTTCGCAGTCTTTGTCGTTTTTATTAAGGGCATGTGTTGTTTCTGCTATCTGGATCCCGTATTTCAAAAGGTCTACCCGGGTTGAAGATACTTTTATTGTGCCATATCCGCCATACAATTATAGCTACGAAGGTCCCGATTCACAATATCCGGCAGCTAAAGACTAAATTATATTACAACTTAGCAACGTAATACCGTGGCTTAGCGATATATCAAAACTTTAGGACAGGGGATTTTAATTAAGTGTTTGAAAATTAGATATTTAATTAACGGCATAGGTTTAGCAAAGAAGTTTAGGTTGTAATTCAGTTTAGCCCTCATCAATTAATTATCAGTAATAAATTAGCTTATAACATTAAATCAACAGCAAATAGGGATTTTTAGAATAAATTTGATTAAATAATTACACAGGCCAATGAAATTTCAACAGTTATTAGAAGACGTAAAAAAATATGTGATATCTTATTTTGATGCCTACCAGGACCCCAATTTAATTTATCACGACCTTCAGCATACCAAAGATGTTGTAGCCGCTGCTACAAAAATTGCCAACCACTACCAGCTTAGCGATGAAGATTTTTTTGTTGTGGTAGCTGCCTCGTGGTTTCATGATACAGGGTATTTTACCGACAAAGCCGAACACGAAGCAAAGAGCATCAGCATAGCCGGGCACGAGCTTAAACAGCTAAAAGTAGCCGATACGGTAATTGAAAAAGTAAAGGGCTGTATTATGGCTACCGAAATGCCACAGAAACCCGTTGGTTTGTTACAGGAAATTATATGCGATGCCGATCTTTTTCATTTAGGAACTGATGATTTTAACGAACGCAGTAAACTGGTGCGTAAAGAAATTGAAAAGGTAAAAAACATTGTACTCGATAAAGACGAGTGGCGTCAAAAGAGTATCGAACTATTGCAATCGCACCAGTATTTTACTGATTACTGCCGCCTGCTGCTTGGCGATCAGCAGCAAAAAAACCTGGATAAGCTGATAGGCAAACAGGCGCTGGTAAAGGACAAAACGCCTGTAATAGCCCTGGCCGACGAAGGTGTTGTGGCTGACACAGAAGAAGATAAAGCTGATACCGAAAAGCATGGCAAAAAGCATAAAACGGATAAACCTGAACGCGGTATCGAGACCATGTTTCGCATTAGCTCAAGCAATCACCAGCGATTGAGCGATATGGCCGATAATAAGGCCCATATCATGATCACGGTGAACTCCATCATTTTATCGGCCATTATTAGTTTGGTGCTGCGCAAAATTGATGAACATTCCAACCTGCTGGTGCCAACCTTTATGCTGCTTGGGGTAAGTTTGCTCACCATTACTTTTTCGATACTCGCAACCCGGCCATCGATACCTAATGGGGTATTTACACATGAGGATATCGAGAATAAAACCGTTAACCTTTTATTTTTTGGTAATTTTTACCGCATGTCCCTCGAGAAATACAGCGAGGGAATGGTTAAAATGATGGACGACAGCGACTTCCTGTACGGCAGCCTCATCCGCGATAATTATTCGCAAGGTGTGGTGCTGGGAAAAAAATACCGGTTGTTGCGGGCATCATACAATGTATTCATGTTCGGCCTTATTATTTCCGTTGTGGCGTTCATTATTTCAACACTGATCTAAAGCGGTAAGTACCAAATCGCTACAAAATATATCTACCTATGGATCATTACTCATTTTTTGACAGGGATTTAAGCTGGCTGCTTTTCAATGAACGGATTTTGATGGAGGCCGGAAAAGAAACCTTGCCATTGATGGAAAGGGTAAATTTTCTCTCCATATTTTCGTCCAATTTAGACGAGTTTTACCGGGTGCGGATGCCTGTACTACTCGCCCTGCATAACCTGGCCAAACACGGCAACAGCGAAAAAGAGGATGTATTGCTGGAAGCCCAGGAACTGATAGGCCATCAGCAACAAAAATTCGGACAGGTTTTTACCGCTGAGATTATCCCTTTATTAAAAGCCCAAAAAATTACCCTGCTTTTTAACCAACCGATACCCAATGAAATTGCGGATAAGGTAAGTGACTATTTTTACAGCCAGGTTATGGCTTTTTTGCAACCGATAGACCTGGCTGATACCAAAAAGAATTTTTTCCCCGAAAATAACCGGTTGTACTTTTTGGTAAGCCTGCAAGCTGAAAACAAAACCGAGCGCAATGTAATCCTTAACATTCCATCAAACCAGCTGCCACGGTTTTACAGCGTTAATACAGATGATGGGCAATACATTGTTTTTTTGGATGATATAATCAGGCATAACTTGGATAAATTATTCAAAAACGAGGTGCTTACAGGTTGTTACAGCATTAAAATAACCCGCGATGCCGAACTTGACCTGGATGATGAGTACCAGGGCGACTTATCTGAACAGGTTGAAAAACAATTGCTAAAACGCGACCTGGGTATTGCCACCCGCTTTTTGCACCAGCCTGGCGTGCCCTTACGCACCCTGCATTTTATAACCGATAAATTTAACCTGCAAAGTTCAAGCGTGGTGGAAGGTGGCATGTACCACAACCTTAAAGACTTATCGGGCTTACCGGTTAATAATCCATCGTTACGTTACACACGCTGGGCTCCTTTGGTAGGCTACCATGTGAGCGATGCAGGATCGTTGTTTGACCATATTGAAACGCGGGATTATATTTTTCATACGCCCTATCAATCGTACAATACAATTCTTCGTTTTTTTAATGAAGCTGCTACCGATATTTCGGTCAGGGAAATCTCTGTTACCCTTTATAGGGTGGCCAGCGATTCGCGCATTGTAAATGCTTTAATAAGCGCGGCTAACAATGGCAAAAAGGTGCGCGTTATGGTCGAGCTAAAAGCCCGGTTTGATGAGGCCAACAACATTAAATGGGCAAAAAAAATGAAAGCCGCCGGTGTGGATATTATTTACAGCAATACCGCATTAAAGGTACACGCAAAAATTGCTTTGGTAAAAAGACAGGTTGATGGCCGCGACAAATATTCGGGACTGCTTGCTACCGGCAATTTTAACGAAAGCACGGCCGCATTTTATACCGATCATATCATGATGACAGCCAATTCCTTGTTACTGCGGGAAATGGAATTGTTGTTCATGTTTTTGGCAAAGGGTAAAAAATCGGCAGATGGATACCCTATTGATTTTAAGCACCTGCTGGTAGCCCAGTTTAATTTGCAGGACCGCTTTTTAGCGTTGATTGACCAGGAAATTACCAACGCCAAACAAGGGCTGCCGGCATCCATCACTATAAAATTAAACAACCTGGAAGAGCGTACGCTAATAGCCAAACTTTATGAAGCCTCAAACGCGGGAGTAAAAATATCGCTGATAGTACGCAGCATTTGCTGCCTGATACCCGGTGTGCAAGGAATGAGCGAAAACATCACGATAAGGCGCATTGTAGACCGCAACCTGGAACATGGCCGAATTTTCATCTTCCACAATAACGGCGACAAAAAGGTTTTTCTTGGCTCGGCCGATTGGATGAACCGGAATATTTACAGGCGGGTTGAGGTTTGTTTCCCGGTTTATGATGACCATATAAAAGCGGAAGTTTTGCAGTTGATAAACCTTCAGCTTAATGATAACGTACAGGCCGTTAGGCTTAACAATGAGTTGCAAAACATCAATATACAGCCGGTACCACCTTTAGTGCAATCGCAAAAGGCAATTTATGAATTTTTAAAATCGAAGCTTAATGATTAAGGATATGCGCAACACATTGATGGGTGTTATTGTAGCAGGTATGTTACTAAGCATCTCCTGTGCCAACAAAACAGGCACACAAGGCTACGATAGCCCCACTGGATACAACCTCAATAAACCTATCAAATATTATATGCCCGATGGCCTGCTTGAAGTATCTGGTATAGCCTTTAACAACGGCAAACGCGATTCGGTTTATGCCGAACAGGACGAAGACGGGAACATCTATTATTTAAAATTGGGCGACAAACAGGTTAGCTATAGCAAATTTGGTAAAAAGGGTGATTATGAGGATATCGCTATTTGCCATAACCAGGTAATTATGCTGCGTAGCGATGGGGTACTGTTTACGTTCCCGTTTAGCCAGGTACGGAATAAGGAAATTCCGGATGTGCAAAAGTTAGAAGGATTATTACCCGATGGCGAATATGAAGGGATGCATGCCGATGAAAAAAACGGGTTGTTATACCTATTATGCAAGCATTGTGCCGACGACAATACCACAAAAAGCAGTAGCGGTACTATTTTGGCTTTACAGGCCGATGGTACACTTAAGCAAAGCGGGAGTTTTAGCGTAGATGTAAAAGCTATTGAAAAGATAACCGATAAAAAGAAGATCAATTTCCATCCGTCAGCATTAACTCAAAACAGCAAAACCAACGAATGGTATATTTTATCATCAGTTAATAAAATGCTGGTGGTTGCCGATAGCAATTGGAAGGTAAAAGCGATTTACAGTTTAGACCCTGCCATTTTTAACCAGCCCGAAGGGATTGCATTTGACAATCAATACAATCTTTATATCTCAAACGAAGGCAGTAAGACAAGCGCAGGCAATATTTTAAAATTTAGTTATACCAAATAAACTGATGACCAAGGGAAAAAAACTACTGTTTGTATTATCTACATTAATTAACCTGATAGGTTTTCAGTTCTGCTACGCTCAAAATGCAGATATCGATATTTTAAAAAGTGCCAATCCACAAAACCCAACGTCTGGCTATTGGCGTACCACCAGCACATCGGCCTACTACGTAGCGGGTGCGGCTTCTTTCGGTACGTTGATATATGGACTGGCAAGCGGCAATCAAACCGCAAAACAAAATGGTTTAGAGGCCGTGATTAATTTGGGCGCTACCGAATTGTTTACTTACGTTGTTAAAATGAGCGTAAACCGCACGCGGCCGGCAGATAGATACCCCAATGATGTATTTGTGACTTCGCCCACGCACGGGCAATCATTTCCGTCGGGCCATAGCAGTCTTGCCTTTGCTACAGCAGCTACCATATCCATACAATATCATAAGTGGTATGTAACCGTGCCTGCATATTTGTGGGCTTCGTCTGTCGGATATTCGCGCCTGTACCTGGGGAAGCATTATCCATCTGATGTGCTTGCAGGTGCCGCCGTGGGTATCGGCACTGCATATGCGGGCCATTGGCTTAACCAAAAACTATTTAAAAAGCATACTGTAATTCATGAAGGGCATGATTAAAAAATTACTTCTGCTATTGATAATACTGGCGGCCGGCTTCAATTTACTGGCCCAGGATTCGGTAAAATACCGGGTGATACTTATAGGCGATGCAGGCGAAATGGACATACAGCAAAGCGCCGTTTTGAAGCACGCTGCAGCCAACATCATCAAAAACAAAACGATTGTGATGTACCTTGGCGATAATATTTACCCCAGGGGAATGGGCTTGCCCGGCAGCCCCGAAGAGAAGCAAACCCAGCAGATACTTCAATCACAATACCAGCCTATGCGGGCCAATGGCGCACCCGTTTATTTTTTACCCGGCAACCACGATTGGGATAAAATGGGGCCGCAGGGCCTGGCCAAAATAAAAAGGGAATGGGCATTTTTAGAAGAACAGCAGGATAGCCTGTTAAAAATGGTGCCTGCCAACGGCTGCCCGGACCCGGTTGAAATAAACCTGGGGGATAACCTGACAGTTATAGCTTTTGACAGCGAATGGTGGCTATACCAGTACAGCAAAGCCAATGATGCCGCCGAGTGCGATTGTAAAACCAAAGAGGACATTATTGACAAATTTGAACAAATCCTGAGCCGGAACCGCAACAAGGTTATCCTGCTGTCATCGCACCATCCGTTTCAAAGCTATGGCACTCATGGCGGCTATTTTTCGCTAAAGGATCACATTTTCCCGCTGACGGCTGTAAACAGCAACCTGCTTATTCCGTTGCCTGTGTTAGGTTCGCTGTATCCCTTTTTGCGATCGTCATTTCCAAACCCCGAGGACCTAAACCACCCTTTATATAAGGACATGATGAAACGGATTGATGGCGTATTTAAAGACTTCCCCAATGTAATCCACGTGGCGGGGCATGAGCATGGCCTACAGTTTATAAAAGACGATCAGCTACAGGTGGTAAGCGGCGCAGGCGCCAAGCATACCTATGCAATAAAGGGCAAAAACTCCCTGTTTGCTGATGCTACCCAGGGCTATGTAATAGCCGATATTCTCGCTGATAACAGCATGCGGTTTACTTACTATATTGATGGTGAAAGCGGGGTAAAACAAGCGTTTGTTTACACCCAGCCTTACACGCCGGTTAAACCATTAGTAGCAAACCAGCTGAAAGTAATTACTGCCGATAGCCTGGTGATAAAAGTGCATCCATCATATGATAGCGTAGGTAAATTCCATCGTTTATTCTTTGGCGAAAACTATCGTAAGGAATGGGCTGCCGATACCAAACTGCCGGTTATCAATATCGCCACTTTTCAGGGAGGACTAACGCCCGAGAAACTGGGTGGTGGCTTCCAAACACACTCCCTCCGTTTAATTGACAAAACCGGCAAGGAATGGGTTATCCGCAGCGTTGAAAAAAGCCCGGAAAAATTATTACCTCCCGAGTTCCAGGAAACGTTTGCACGGGATTGGGTAAACGATGCCATGAGTGCCCAGCACCCGTTTTCCGCATTGATAGTGCCCCCGCTGGCCGATGCCGTGCATGTGCCGCATACCAACCCGCAAATCGGCGTAATGTCGCCTGATGAAAAGCTGGGCAAGTTTAACAAAGTATTTGATAACAAAGCAGTGCTTATTGAAGAGCGGGAGCCTACCGGTAAATCAGATAATTCGCTCAAAATGGTGGCTACCATGTTAAAGGATAACGATAACAGGATAGATGCCGAAACATTTTTACGCGGCCGCCTGCTTGATTTATTGATTGGCGATTGGGACCGCCGGGGCGACCAATGGCGCTGGCAAGGCACTAAAACCGACAAAGGTATTTATTATACCGGCGTCCCCCGCGACCGCGACCAGGCACTTTACACCAACCAGGGCATTATTCCATACATCGCATCAAGGGAATGGGCAGAACCCGACCTGCAAGGCTTTGGCGGAAAAATTAAAAGCATATACTACTCGTTATGGAGCAGCATGTTTGCCGATTTGTTTCCGGGAATGAAATACAATCACGAAGATTGGACGCGCATTGTTAATGAATTTGTGGCTGCCGAAACTGACGAGGTTTTAGAAGCCGGCTTGCGCCGGTTACCCGCATCTGCCTATAAATTAAGGCATGATGTGTTATTGAAACAACTAAAGGAACGCCGTGCAAACATCCCGGCCGCTATGGAGGAGTTTTATAAGATCAGCAATAAAATTGTCGAGATCCATACGTCAAAAAAAAATGAGCTCTTTAACATTAAAGATATCCCTGGTGATGGATTAAATATAACCATCAACAAAATCAGCAGTGGCGGTAAAGTGCGGGATACGTTGATGAACATCAATTTTATGCCCGATATTACCAAAGAGATCAGGATTTACCTGGGTGCCGGGGCCGATAAAGTTGTTTTAAATAACGCCACATCGCCCATAAAGCTCCGGTTTGTTGATAGTGTTGATGCAAAGGACTATAACATTGTACGTTCAAAAAACAAAGTGCAGATTTATGACCCAGGTACGCTGAAATTAACAGGTGATAGTACCAGGGTGCGCAAGTATTTCTCGGCCGATAGCGCCAATATTTCGTACATGGCAGTAAACCTGTCAAACGTTACCATGCCTATCGCCAATATCGAGATAAACCCCGATGAAGGTTTTTTATTGGGACTTGGTTTTAAGTATACACATCAGGATAGTTTTCGTAAATTCCCGTATAACGATGTACAGCAGGTGTTTTTGAGCCACTCATTTTCAACAAAAGCCTTCAGGGCCAGTTACAGCGGCGAGTGGATAAAAGCTATTGGCAACGCTAACCTGTTATTGCAATTCCAGGCCAATTCGCCGGAGAATATTAACTTTTTTGGCCGGGGTAACGAAACAGTATTTGATAAAACCGGGAATTACAAAAAGTTTTACCGGACCCGGTTCACTACCGTTCAGTTCGATCCTGCCCTAACCTGGCATAGCGCTGGGGGCACCACGGTAACCATTGGGCCATCACTGCAGTATTATAATTTAAATGCTGCTGACAATACAGGTCGTTTAATTACAAACCCGTTACTCACCAATAGTACAGATAGTTATACCTTTGATCAGCAGAAACTTTTTGCCGGCGCAATTTTTAACTTTACCAACGATTTGCGTAACAATAAGGTGCTACCTGCATGGGGAAGCTATGTAAATGTTAAATTGCAGGGGTACACTGGCTTAAATAGTAATTCAAACTCGTTCATACAACTGATACCACAGGCGGCATTATATAAAAGTTTAAATACCAACGGTACTATTGTGCTGGCCGAACGAATAGGCGGAGGCGTTACCATTGGTAAAACTGCCTTTTATCAATCGTTATTTTTAGGCGGGCAGGATAACTTGTTAGGTTACAGGCTTTACCGCTTTGCCGGTCAATATAGTTTTTATAACAATTTGGAACTGCGCTTAAAATTGTTTGATTTTGCAAGTTATATTGTACCCGGGCAGGCTGGTTTAGTAGGTTTTTATGACATTGGCCGCGTTTGGGAAAATGGCGAACATTCTGATAAATGGCACAATGGCACCGGCGCCGGCCTATATATTGCCCCTGCCAAATTAGCGGTTATAAAAATTGTGGCCGGGCATTCTGAAGAAGGTTGGTATCCTTATTTATCAACGGCCTTCCGGTTTTAACTAAGGTAATTTATAAAAAATGCACACCGAAGTACTCAACATAAGTAAAAATGATTGCAATCTTTGCCAGGTAGAAACCTGCCTTACGTTTGATCCTTTTGTAGCGCATTTAAAGGAGCGTGTAAAAACAGAAAAGACCCTTAAATCGGAGTTTTATAAATACGTACTCAATAAGTTTGAAACAGACTTGTGTATCGATCTGGAGGTGAACCCCGATTATGCCGAAATGTACAGGGGCACGCTGGAACTCATTTACAGTATACTTACACCACCCATTTTAAACGAAAAAGAGTTTTTTTGGGCGCTGAGCACCCCGGTGCCTGAAAAGATATTTTTCAGTACAGAGGCATTTTTTGAATTTCATTCCAGTCACCACTCCGGGCTGTATGCGGTTAACATGGCCGATCAGGACTTATTTGCCCAGCGCCAAAAACGTTTTATTTATAACCTGATACTGGAACGTATGTACGGCTTCAGCACAATTCTCAGGAACGAGTTGTTGTACAGCTATGTAGATCCCGATACCAAACTTACGCGTTACTACAACATTTTTACCAATCCGCAATTTGTTAAGGTTGTATCAAAGGGAGAATTGCCTGTATTAAGCTTTGAGGCCATTGAGCCTTATCTTAATGATTTTGAAGGTATAGATGTACTTGAACGCATTTTACCACTCTCCAATTTTAAGTTCGAAGGATTTTCGGTAATAACTTTAACTGATGTTACCTTGCCCCATGCGATGGAAAGCATCCGGAACGAGCTGGTTAATCACTCCAGTAACGAAACCGGGCAATATGAGCACATCATCAACTCGTTAAAAACCCTATCCGAAGACCCCGCCATTGAATTTGGCCTGATGCCTTTTTTAACGGTAAATAACCGGCCGATATTTGATACGGATGAATGTTCGCAAAGTGTGCTCATGTCATCTGCAAAAAAATACAGCATGGCCGAGGAAACTTTTGTCGCCATTGCCGATGACTATAACCAAAACCCCAAGCCTATATTTTTCAATGTTATTAATGACGAAAAGACCATAAAGTATCCTTTTTTAAAGGTGTTAAAGCAATCCGGTGTTAAATCGTACGGTATTTTCCCGGTTTACTACAATAACAAAAATGTAGGTATCCTTGAAGTATACGCTTATAAGGAAATAGCATTTTACGAAAAGCTGCTGTCGAAACTGCAAACCGCTATGCCGCTGATAGCCCAATTACTCCAAAACAGCATCGATCAGTTTAACGATCGTATTGAACGGATAATTAAAGATAAATTCACCTCGTTACAGCCATCAGTTCAGTGGAAATTCAATGAGGTGGCATGGGAATATCTTAAAAGCGGCAATAAAAGGCGTAAGAACCAGGAGATAGAAACAGTTGTTTTTGACAACGTATATCCCCTATTTGGGGCAATAGATATCCGCAACTCCACCATTGAGCGTAACACCGCTTTGCAGGATGATTTAAAGGCATTCCTTACACTGGTTATGGAAACCCTTACCACTTTAAAAAAACACATTCACCTGCGCCTTATTGATAACCTGGTATTTAAATGTGATGAATGGCTGCAAAAGATTAGCGGTTTTATCACCACAAACGATGAACTTACGCTGGATGGTTTCGTAAAAGATGAACTAAACCCATTCCTGGAACATTTCAGGCAGAATTATCCCGACGAAAAACCGGTGATTGATAAATACTTTGCCGCTCTGTCCGAAGATACAGGCCTTTCTTTTGCCAACAGGCGTAACCTGGAAAATTCCATGCAGCTTATCAACAACAGCATCAATCATTACCTGGAGGTGGCGCAGGATGAAGTACAGGAATCATATCCCTGTTATTTCGAAAAATTCAGGACGGATGGTGTCGAATATGATATTTACATAGGGCAGGCCATTGCCCCCAGCCGGGTATTTGATTTGCTCTATTTAAAAAATATCCGCCTGTGGCAATTAAGGTCGATGGCCGAAATAGCAAGGATTACCAGCTCTCTGATCGACCAGATCTCGCATCCCCTGCAAACAACCCAACTGATTTTTATCCACTCAAACCCGATACAGATCAGTTTCAGGAATGACGAACGTCGTTTTGATGTGGAAGGCGCTTATAATATCAGGTACGAGGTAGTTAAAAAGCGTATTGATAAAGTATTGATAGCCGGAACTGTTGAACGCCTTACCCAGCCGGGCAAAATAGCTATGGTATATTTTAATGCCAACGAAGCAACAGAATACCAGGAATACATTAAATACCTGCAAGATTCGCATATCTTAAATAATGATCTTGAATACCTTGACCTGGAGGAATTACAAGGCGTTACCGGGCTAAAGGCCTTGAGGGTTGGGGTGAATTATGATTTTAAATCATAAAACAAAACGGGGTATTAAACTATTGTGTATTATGCGTTATTAGCTTATCACCTTGAAAAATACATACCTAAAAAACAGGCCGGCCAAGAGTTTATTGTTGCTGATATTAGCAACAGTAGGTGCAATGCGTGCTTTTGCGCAAACCCCAGGCGATAGCATTAAGCTGGCTATTGAGCCCGGATACAACAACGTAAGCGGCACCCATCGCTTTTTCCTTGGCGAAAATTACCGTAAGTTGTGGGCCGCCCCGGTAAAACTGCGCATTTTTCATATCCAGACTGAAAAAGGCGGCTTAAGAATTTTGCAAAAAGGTGGCGGGCAGCAAACCAAATCGTTACGCCTGCAAGACCCTACGGGGCAGCAATGGGTATTAAGAACCATCCAGAAATACCCTGAAAAAGGGTTACCGCCAAGGTTGCGGCCAACGGTAGCCAAAGATATCCTGCAAGACCAGGTATCTGCCGCGCATCCTTTCTCCGCTTTAACCGTGCCGCCATTGGCCGCAGCGTTGGGCATCCCCCACTCTAACCCCGAAATTGTTTACGTACCCGATGATCCGGGCCTGGGCGATTACCGCAAGGATTTTGCCAACCAGGTTTTCTTGTTTGAAGAACGCGAACCACTGGATGCCGAAAAAACCGACAACACCGATAAAGTGCAGCGTAAGCTACAAGACGACAACGATAACCGGGTTGATGAAAAAACCGTACTGCGCGCCCGCCTGCTGGATATGCTGCTGGGCGATTGGGACAGGCACGAAGACCAATGGCGCTGGGAAAAACTGGAAGGCGAAAAGGGAGCCACCTATGAACCTGTGCCACGTGATCGCGACCAGGTGTATTACAAAACTTCGGGGCTGTTTCCGTGGATAGTGGCGCACCAATGGCTCAAATCAAAGTTCCAGGGTTACAGTGGCGAAATAAGGGACATTAACGGATGGAATTTTAACGCCCGGTATTTTGACCGTTATTTCCTGAATGACCTAAGCGAAGAGGATTGGAAAGAACAGATAGCTTTTGTGCAAAATACGTTAACCGATAACCTGATAAAAAGTGCGGTTAAACGGATGCCCGATACCATTTTCAAACTTTCGGGCACCGAAATTATCAGCAAAATGATTGCCCGCAGGAACATACTGGATAAGCAGGCCATGGAATATTATCGTTTTATAGCAAAACAGGTAGAGATACCCGCAAGTGATAAAACTGATAAGTTTACCATCAGTAATGAAGCCGGAGGCAACCTTACGGTTACCGTTAATAAGATCAAAAAAGATGGCAGCGTTGATAAAATAACCTGCAAACGCACCTTTAAACCGGGTGTAACCGAAGAGGTAAGGTTATACGGTTTTGCCGGCGACGATCAGTTTGTAGTTACCGGTAGCAATCCATCGCCTATAAAAGTGCGGATGGTTGGCGGTGATGGGGTAGATAGTTTTTACGTAGATAAAAACCTGCACAATAAAAGTAGCTTGTATGTGTACGATAGATCCGATCAGCAGAATAAGTTACCATCATCTGCCGACGCGAAGATTCGTACGTCAACAGATACATCAGTAAATCAGTACGATAAAAAGAGTTTTAAATTTGACAGGTTTGAGCCCATCATACTGGCCAATTATAGCCCGGATTTAGGAATTTCATTGATAGCCGGTTTGTCCTGGGAAAAGCATGGCTTCAGAAAAGAACCTTATGCCTTCCGCGATGAATTCCTGGTGAATTATAACCTGGGCAGGCAATCATTCATGCTCACCTACATGGCCGATTGGAAGAAGGCTATAGGTAATAATGACCTGGGTGTTAATATCAAATCCTTGGGCCCGCACAACCTCAGTAACTTTTTTGGCATAGGCAACAATACCGTTTTTGAAAACGAGGGCGATAAGGAAATTAGCTATTATCGTAACCGTTACGATTTTGTTACTGCCAATGTATCCCTTAGTCAAACCAATAATAACTGGCAGTTTAGTGAGGGCATAGCCGGGCAATATTATAACAGCAGTGCTTCAAACAATACCAGTCGTTTTTTAAATGGATACAACCAGGCCAATCCCGATCAAAATGTATTTGGTACAAAATTCTACACCGGCGTTTTGGCCAGCGCCCGGTTGGATACCCGCAACAAGGCAACCATCCCCACCAAAGGCATTTTATGGAATACTACCATTAGCGGCTACACCGGCTTAAGCAAAAACAGCCACAACACCTACGGGCAAATCCTGTCGGAGTTTAGCTTTTACCTCAATCCCGACCAGGATTCGGTATTGGTGATAGCCAACAGAACCGGCCTTGGCACTACGGTTGGTGATGCCACGTATTTTCAGCTGATGAAACTTGGCGGTGCGCAAAATTTCCGTGGTTTCCACACCAACAGGTTTACCGGCAAAACTATTGCCTATAACAATCTGGAATTACGCCTTAAACTGTTGGATTTTACATCTTACCTCCTACCCGGTTCCCTGGGTATTATCGGCTTTAACGATGTAGGCCGCGTTTGGGTACCCGGCGAAAAATCAGATCAATGGCATGATGGCTATGGCGGCGGGTTTTACATTATCCCCGCCCAATTGGTATTAATTGAGGCCGTGATGGGTTTCTCAAAAGAAGGATCGTTGCCTTATATCACTATTGGGTTGCGGTTTTAAGCTTACTGATTTTCCGTTATTTTATTTGTGTTTTGAAACCCCAATATTGATGGCCATTTGTTGGTTGAGGTTTGGTTTGTTTGTCCAACTACATGCAAAACAATCAATCTATAAAAACAACGAACCTAAAAAAAGCTCCCTATAAAAGCATAAAAGGAAATTTCCTTTTCAAAAAATTTCCTTTTATGCCATACAAATCAAAAGTCTCCCCCGCCCGGGGGAGATTTAGAGGGGGCTACTACTGTTGCCCATCATTCAATAATGGTGCAAACTTTTTAACGTAATCCTTTAACTGCCCATCGAATTTCTTAAATAACGCTGGCTGATTGTTTTCTTTTACAAAGTCGGTCATTCCATTTAGTATCTGCAAACCAATTTGTATATCACGCTTGCTCAAGGTGTTATCGTTTGTAGTTAGCAAATGATAATTATAATCAAGCTGATCGGTTACGTACTCATCAAGATGGTTTGCCATTTTGGTACCCAACACTACATCATTTAATTGAAATGCCATCTGTATTAAAAATATTTTACGGCCGGCTATATCAATGTAAGGGTTGATATCGGGCATTTCCTGGTCGTATTTGTGCAGTACTTTCAAAGCCAGGTCATTATGTCCTTCCTTCATCAGGTTTTGAATCAAGTCGGTAAAAGTAGTGGTCATTACCGGGTAAAACATCGATGTTGATTCGTGATCAAGATATTTAGCCGTTTTAAAGTTGCCGAATTTAAACTTGGTCATCACATTATTGTACATCACCATGGTGTTGGTTTTACTCAACTGATCATGTACCGTTGTATCTTTTTGGAAAGGTATTAAATGGTATGTAAAACCCTCTTTATACAAATATGGCTGCAAACCAATCAGGTTTTCATTGCCGATGGTTGTAGTAAAGCAGATAGGCCTTTTCCAGTTATTATGCGCAAGTATATCAAATATGGCCAGGTTTTCTTTGGTTACATAATTTGGTGGAAATTTCCAATCCATTACGCTTGCAAGCCTGTTTTTTTGATCTGGGGTTACTACGCCCATTTTTACTACCTGGTCTGGGTTTATGGTTAGTTTCAGGTTTTTGGTAGGCAGGTAATTTCCAAAATCGCCGCTTTGGTATTCAACTTGTGTGGCTTTATCATCAGATGTTATAAAGTCAAAAACTTCTTTTACTTCCTGCGGACCGTCTAATTTCTTATCGTTAAAATAAATGGCATCGCGTACACCCTCCTTATATTTATCATAAGGCATGGTAATAGGCAAAGGATCTGATTCATTCATCTTTTTCTGCATCTGGCGGATGTACCAGTCGCCGGTAAATAAACTCAGGTTCACGATGCGTACGTCGGGCCTGATGCCTTCAACTTCCTGATCATACCATAACGAGTAGGTATCATTATCGCCATAAGTAAATAGGATGGCATCTTTAGGGCACGATATCAGGTAGTTATAAGCCATATCATGCGGTGTCATTTTGGTTGAGCGGTCATGATTGCCCCATTCCTTGCTGGCCAGTAACACAGGCGCAGCCAATAAACACACGGCTGTTGAAGCTAAAGCAGCAGTTTTGCCGTCAATAAATTTACGGGCGCTTTCGGCAATAGCTATAACGCCTAAGCCTATCCAAATGGCAAACGCATAAAAGGAGCCAACGTAGGAGTAATCACGCTCGCGCGGCTGTACATTAGCTTGATTAACATATAACACGATAGCCAGCCCTGTAAAGAAGAAAAGTAACAACACTACCAGCGCATCTTTCTTTTTACGGTTAAAATGATAAGCAGCCCCAATTAAACCGATAATGAGCGGTAAAGCATATAATGGCGTATAGGTTACAGCACTTGTAACTGACTTTGGTAGATGCCTGCCGCCATCAAATATCCCGGTTGTCCAGTTACCATCAATGGCTACCATACTTTGCTGCCCATCGGCATCATTGTAGCGGCCAACAAAATTCCATAAAAAATAACGCCAGTACATCTGGTACATTTGCCAGGTAAACATCCAGCTTAAGTTGTTTGCAAAGTTTGGCGCCTGTCCTTCAGGGATGCGTAGCCACTCTTTATAAAACTGTACATCCTGCGGGTCGGTACTGTACATGCGCGGCAAAATTGTGGTATGATCATATACCGTTTCAATTTTTTTACCAGCATTCTCATATTTAGTATTTCCCTTACGATAAATGATGCTTCCCTCCTTTTGCTCGGTAACCTGGGCATCATAGTATTGTCCAACCAATAAAGGATTTTCGCCGTACTGAATGCGGTTTAAGTAACCATAAAGAGTAAAAGCATTATCTGGGTGCGAGTTATTTAAATCGGGGTTTGCGGTTGCCCTGATAGGGATATAGGCAAATGAGCCATAACCAAAATAAATAAACGCCAGGCATAACAATGCCAGGTTAAGCGTTGGCTTTTTTGCACGGATACTATATATAATACCCAATACAAGCGCGGCCACTATAATTAGCATAAAAAAGAAAGCCCCGCTGCCAAAGCCCATTCCCAGGCTATTTACAAAGAAAAGGTCAAAATAAGCAGCAAACTTAATGGTGTATCCCCTAACGCCATACTGTACCATGCCCAGGATAACTATCCCGGCCAAAAATGCCAGTATTCCGTTGCCTACATTGATATTTTTACTTCTGCGGAAGAAATAAACAATGGCCAAAGCGGGTATGGTTAATAAATTAAGCAGGTGAATACCTATTGATAAACCTATAACATAAGCTATAAAAACCAGCCATTTATCGGCACCTTTTTCATCGGCGTTGGCGTCCCATTTCAAAATGGCCCAAAATACAATAGCTGTACATAGCGACGATAAAGCAAACACTATGGTTTCGACAGCCGAAAACCAGAAAGTATCGGTATATGTGAACGCCAATGCGCCAACCAGGCCGGCACCCATAATCAATATCAGGTTTGTTTGGCTAACCTCATCTTCGCGTTTGTTGAGTAATAATTTTTTGGCTAATGCAGTAATTGTCCAAAATAAAAACATTATGGTAGCCCCGCTTGCAATAGCCGAACCCATGTTTGTATAATAAGGCACCTTAGCATTATTACCGAAGGAAAGCAATGAAAATAGCTTGCCCAACATGGCAAAAACAGGGTACCCCGGTTGGTGAGCAACCTGCAACCGGTAGGCGCATGAAATAAATTCACCGCAATCCCAAAAACTAACTGACGGTTCTAATGTTAAAATGTAGGTAATTGAAGCTATAACAAAGCAAAGCCAGCCTAAAAGATTATTGATTTTTTTGTACTGCATTTATATAAATAGTAAGGATTTTTATCGCGCGGGCAAATATCACTATTTTTAAATGGTAATTAAAAAAAACAGTTTGCCTGTGCCAAATTTAACATTTATTAACTTTTTAGAACAGCCATATTCACACATCAAAACACGTTCTGCAAATCTATTACCAATGAAAATTTTTATCTTACCATAAATAATACTTATTTTGTTGCGATGCAAAAAATCTACCCATTTTTATCCATAAAATTATTTTTGTTAGCCGGAGTCATCCTGGTTTTGGTTCAAGGAGTTAAGGCGCAGTCAACTTATCTGCCAAACTCCTACCAGTTGTACCAAAAATTCAACGCCGATATTTATTCAACTAAAACTGCATTCCACAGTTCGCTACGCCCATTTTTGATAGATAGCCTTATCCAGCATAGTTATGATTCGGTGATGAATGTTGGCGTAAATCCCGACCGTAAAAGCTGGTTTACACGCAAACTATTAAATGAACACCTTTTTGAAGTTAACAGGCCTAACTATACTTTTTACGGGGATATTATTCTTGATTTAGACGTAAGTAAGGATTTTAACGCAAAAAGCGGCGGTCCGGCCAAGATATTTGCGTCACAAGGGCTATTCGCAAATTTAACGGTAAATTCAAGTAATTATTTAAATACCCGGGGCTATCAGTTTGGCGGTACTGTTGGCAAAAACTTTTCTTTTTACACCAGCGGTTTTGAAAATGCTGCCAAATTCCCTACGTATTACAACACCGTAGTTAATGCCAACCGGTTTATACCTGGCCAGGCTTATTTACGGAATTATCAGGGTATAGCCAAAAACTCGGCAGATTGGTCGTATGTAACAGCAATACTATCTTATAATGTTACAAAAAACGTCAATGTTACCCTGGGCGAGGATAAAATGTTTATCGGGGATGGTTACCGGTCCTTGTTGTTATCAGATTATGCCGCCAACATGCCCCTGCTAAGGGTAACCGCCAACCTTGGTAAGCATGTGCAATATATGGCCGCCTGGGCTTATATTGAAGACCTGAAAGAAACAAAATTCGATACCTTTGGTAGCTACCGCCGCAAATGGGCATTTTTCCATTACATCGATTGGAACGTGAGTAACCGGGTTTCGTTTGGTTTCTTTAACGCTCTTATTTCTCCGGAAGCAGATGCAACCGGCAACAGGCGCGGCTTTGATGCTAACATGATAAATCCAATTTTCTTCTCCAGTTCATTGGGGCCATCTCAGCAACCAAAAGACAATACTTTGGTTGGGTTTACAGCCAAATACAAAATCCTTGATAAAACCGCATTGTACGCCCAGTTATTGCTGGATAGGTTTAAAGCTGGTAGTTTTTTCTCGGGTAATAATGTAGATAATACCAATGGTGTTCAGGTGGGTATCCGCGGAGCCGATCTTTTTGCTGTTAAGCACTTTAACTACCTCTTTGAATTTAATACAGTTAAACCGTATACTTATCAAAGTGCCAACACCATAAGCAGCTACAATTTTTATGGCGATCCGTTAGCACATCCTTATGGTGCAAATTTCAGGGAAGCCCTGGGCATCCTAAACTACTCTTTTGGTAGGATTGATCTGCAAGGGCAGGTAAATTACGCCAAGTACGGTACCGATTCGCTCGCCGCCGGCAACAATGGCAAAATTGTGAATAAACCATTTGTACCAACGGCAACTACCACCACAACCGTTGGCCAGGGACTAAGCACCCAGCTTTACTATGCCGAAGGCACCATTTCATTTTTGATTAATCCTAAATATAACCTCCGTTTTGAATTAAGCGGTTTATACCGCCAGGAAAAAAGTGCTAAAGCAGATAACAAAACAACGATGCTTACCTTTGGACTGAGAAGCTCGTTCAGAAATCTATATCATGATTTTTAATCACACCCCGGAGATTTTACAAAATTGATATTTTAATATTATTAAAAACGCGATGCTTAATTGTATTGCGTTTTTTTGTGCCTTTTAATTGGCAAATGCGTCCAGCGCCGCAGTAGGTTTTCCGGAACTATCAAAAGCTCCTAAACCATAACCCTGCCAACTGTTATAAGCTTCGGGTTCCCAATAAAAAACGCCTTTGCCGTTGCTGCCATTTACAGCTTTTACTTTGCTGATAATATCCAAAAGGAAAGCTTTAGATTCTGTCGGTGCGCCAGCTTCGATCCCTACCTCAACCACCATAACCGGGGTTGAATACCGGGAAACCATATCGTTCATGTTGGTTAAACATTGCGAAGCCAAATCGGCCCAGTTTGTTTTGGATGGGTATAAGGACATGCCAATGATATCCCACTGGGCTCCGTTGGCTTTCAACCCATCAAACATCCAGCGAAAAAGACCGTTATCATAACCGTTGGAGATGTGTACAATTACCTGGCTTGTTGGGCTCACTTCTTTAACTGCAGCATAACCGCTTTTGATTAGGGCTGCAAAATTGGCCATGTTTTTTGAGGCGCGGCCATCTTCCCAAAGCATGCCATCGTTAGTTTCGTTACCAACCTGTACCCATATCGGGGTTATACCATTATCTTTTAAGGTATTCATCACACTTTTGGTATAATCGTGCACCGTAGTGGTCAAAGTGGCAAAATCGAGTGCGGCCCAGGCGGCTGGTTTGGCCTGTTTACCCGGATCGGCCCAGGTATCGCTGTAATGAAAATCAATCATAATATTAAAACCCTGGGCTTTGGCACGCAGCGCTTTACCCACCACGTCGGCAGTGTTGCAGTAGCCACTTGTTGGGTTAACCCAGGCACGTAACCTTATAGCATTAAATCCGAGGCTTTTTAACAGGGCAAACAAATCCTGCTGAACGCCCGATTTGTCGTAAAACTTGATACCCTTGGCTTCCATTTCGGTAACCCAGCTAACATCAGCACCCTTCACGATGGTAACCGGCGGATCAACAACAGGATCTGGCGTTTTATCGGTTTTACCTTTTGAGCACGAAAAATTAAGGAAGCTTAACAGCAAAATACCAGAGCACAAAATCTTCTTCATCTTAGTTATTATTATTAATAATCGGCAAACAAATGTAATGCTAAAAGCTGAAAGCCTAAGGCGGAAAGCTTTTAGCAGGCATCAAAAACAGAAAGCAGATATTGAAAATTCGGCTCACGCTAAATTCTCAATATCTGCTTCGGTAACGTTATTTCCTGGTTTTGGGCATTAAGCCTTCTGCTTTCAGCTCAAATTATAGTCTACCTGTTCTCGATGGAACCGTAACCGCAGATACATAGTTAAAACTTTGCGTTTGATCGCCTACCATGATCTTAAACTCCCCTGCTTCGGTTACGGTTTTGCTTATATCGTTTACAAAGGCGAGGTCTTTCGGGGTTATTTTAAATGATACAGTTTTTGTTTCGCCTGGTTTTAACGAGATTTTATCGTACGCCCTTAAACGTTTGGTATCCGGAGCAATGCTGGCATATTGCTGGCTGGTGTACAACAGCACCGATTCTTTACCCTCAACCTGCCCGGTGTTTTTAACATCAACCGTAACGGTTAAGGTTTCGTTATCCTTTAGCTCAGGCTTGCTGATATGCAGGTTATTGTAACTGAATGTGGTATAGCTTAAACCTGTGCCGAACTCGTATAATGGATTGTAACCATGTTTATCATCAGGGTTGCCGTTTTCCAGGTTTTTACGGTAATAGTTATTTAAAGCGTTAGGGAAACGCGGATAGGTTATCGGCAATTTACCCGATGGGTTCACATCGCCAAATAATATGCTTGCTATAGCATCGCCGCCTTCATTACCCGGTAAATAAGCCATCAGCGTAGCTGCCGAAAGTTTCTCTGCATCAGTAACAATCCTTGGGCGGCCTTCAGCCAATACCAATATTACTGGTTTACCTGTTTTTGCCAAGGCCTGTGCCAGTTGAATTTGAGCAGGAGGAAGATTCAGGTCTTCGATATTACCTACGTTTTCGGTATAGGATAATTCGCCAAGGCAAAGTACCACCACATCGGCTTTTTTAGCGGCATTAACAGCTTCGTCGATGTTTTGCAGGCTGTCGAAAGCAGCACCAGCTTCATAGCTAACGTTGTTTTTTCCTATTTTTTGCTGAATAGCTTCCAATATGGTGTTTTTATTAGCGGCAAACTTATCCGATTCATCACCTTGCCAGGTATAGCTCCATCCCCCGTCTAACGAACGCATAGTATTGGCCGTAGGGCCGGTTACCAGTACCTTCATGCTTTTTTTAAGTGGCAGCACGTTGCTGTTGTTTTTAAGCAATGTGATGGCCTCATTTGCAGTCTGCACGCTTGCCATACGGTACTCTTCCGATCCGAATTTCGGATAATCAGCAGGATTGCCAACCGGGCGTTCAAATAAGCCCAGTTCGTACTTAACTTTCAAAATACGGTGTACAGCTTCGTTAATACGGGCCATGGACACCTTGCCTTCCTTAACCAGCTCAACCAGGTAAGTAAAAAAAGTATAATCGTAAGGTACCATGCTCATATCAACACCGGCGTTAACCGCAATCATCACTGCATCCTTTTGGGTGGCAGCTATATGATGACGATCATGCAGGTATTGAATATCGCGCCAGTCTGTAACGGCTATGCCATCAAAATGCAGTTCGCCGCGCAATACATCGGTCAACAAATATTTGCTGGCATGTACGGGTACCCCATTAATTTCGCCCGAGTTGATCATTAATGTTTTGGCACCGGCCTTTACGGCTTCAGCAAACGAAGGCAAAAAGTATTCGCGCATATAACGGTCAGGGATCCAGGCCGGGGTACGGTCTTTACCGCTTAACGGAAAGCTATAGCCCAGGTAATGCTTCATACAGGCGGCTACATGGTATTTATCGCCTACATCATTACCCTGGTAGCCTTTTATGATAGCTGCGCCCATGGTTTTCACCAGGTACGGATCTTCGCCAAAGGTTTCATAAATGCGTGGCCAAAGGGCCGATTTTCCCAAATCGAGCACCGGCGAATAATTCCATGGAATATAGCTGGCACGGGTTTCATAGGCAGTAATTTCACCTGCTTTATGGGCAATATCGCGGTTAAATGTGGCCGCCACAGCAATTTCCTGCGGAAACAGCGTGCTGCCTACGGTATAAGTTACACCATGTATGGCATCTATACCATAAATAACCGGAATTTTTAAACGGTCCTGGTCGGCGGCTTTTTGGATGGTCGATATTACATCATACCAATGCTCGCGGCTGTAGGCATGCCCGCTTACATTAAGGATAGAGCCTACATGATATTTCATGATGGCTTCTTTTAGCTTATCGGCATCTAGCTGATGATCGGCCACATTTGTTTTTGACACCACATCGGAGGTAACTTCGGTCATCTGACCTACTTTTTCTTCCAATGTCATTTTAGCTATCAGGGCATTTACCTTTGCATCGATAGCACTCACCACCGGCTTTTTTTGAGCCTGTACTGCCGGTGACATTACATTGAGCAAAAGTAAACTTGCTGCCGTTATGTAAATTTTTCGCATTTGTTGATTGATTTTATTTGAGAGGTTTCGAGTTAGTTGATTTCGTTTTTACGCTTAGCTGACTTTGCAAAGCTTCTATCGCGTTAGCAAGGTATGCCATTGGGGCATTCCAATTTATGGTAACTTCATTGGCTGCATAGGCCTGGGTATCGTCGATGTAAGCTTCGTCGGGCACTTTAGATGGCACTTTGATACCATCCTGCATGCCGGGGTTTGGCCCGCCCACCAACAATCCAGGTATCGGGTCAGTTACCCCATCGCTTGCAGATGGGCGGTGATGCGGGTGCATAGGCGTTTTAGTGCCATAACCTGTTACGTACGAGTATCCTGTAGCGTTTCTTCCCAGCAGATAATCCAGGTCGGTCAGCGCGTTATCCAGGTACTTTTTATCGTGCGATAACCGGTAAGCCTGTAATAGTAAAACCCCCTGGTTGGCCGCATCTGAGTTGCTGCCCCAGCCAAAATGCCGGGCAGATAGTGTCATCGAGGTTTGGTAAGCATTGTCATCCACACCTTTGATCAACCCGTCGGCGGTGTTTATTAATCTTTTTTTAATCTCGGGCAATTCAGGAATGGCTGCGTTGTTTTTAAGCAGCGTATAATAGCCCAGTAGCTTCACCTGGCCCCAGGCCGGTACAGGCATTTTATCATCGGGCAACAGGCTGATATTTTTCAGGAAACCAGCATCACGGGTGCTAACAAACAATTCGGATGCTGCCCAGATAAATTCATCAGTAAAATTGTTATCGCCATAACCGCCGGTGGCTACAGCCGGACTAAACTTTTTATTATTCTCATCCTGCCGGTAAGCAACATTTGGATTATTAGCGGCCCATTGCCAGGCTTTTTTTGCTGCGATGAGGCATGAATCGGCCAGGCCTGGTGTTTGTTGCGGGAGTTGCTTAAAAATTCTTGAGGCCTGTGCCATAACCGCGGCAAAATCAAGAGCTGCGGCCGTACCTTTTTGTACTACATACCGGGGCGTGGGATCTTTATCCGGCATTTCAAACTTATCAAATACTGCATTGGTTAATTTATGATACACACCGCCATCGTTAGGATCCTGCATGGTAAGCATCCACCGCAGGTTCCAGAGCACTTCGTTCAGCAGGTCGGGCACGCCATTACCGCTTTCGGGTATATTAAGCTTAACGGTTTTCATATAGGCAGGATAATCCTCGTATAACGAAAGTAAGGTACTTGTGCTGATGCCGCTGTTTACCACGTATTTGTTATAGTCGCCGGCATCGTACCAACCACGGGGCGATGAGATAATGGTACCGGCCGGCCGTTTATCGCTTGCCGCAGAAGGATGCACTAACACCTTATTATCGGGGTGCCCCTCTGCCCTGCTCCATTTACCGGCATACTTTACCGGCAGCGCAGTTGATGCCCGCATAAAGTAATAGGCTTTGATAACCCCTTTAGCTACGTTTTGGTGAACATTACCTGCTATTTTAAATGGATAAGAATTTCCTGCGCCGGTTACAGTCAACACGTACTCGCCCGGTTTATTAAAGCTGCTAAAATCTGCTATATATGTGGTTTTGCCCGCGAACGACGGGTTTACAGACTGTGTTACCCCCCCCCTGAATACAGTACGTTTATTTAACGCGCGAATGTTAAATGAACGGCCATCGCCGCTTAAAACTATTGCCTTTTTAGGGCCATTTGGATAAAAGCCAATTTGGTTTAACCTGATTGGATTTGACGAAGTATCTTTAATTTGAGCAACCCCTAATTGAACAATCAACAGCAATAAAAATATACCTGTTAATCTGCCTGCTAAAACTTTAACTTTATTTGAATTTATACTCATTATGCTACACTCTTTACCTGTTTTTTATTGGATAAAAACCGGAATTTAAATATAGGTGTACAACTTACAATAAGTATAATACTATTATTGCCAATTAGCCTGAAATTATAATACTAAAAAGACACTTTTATGTTGAGTAACCAGCGGTAAGACTTGAATAAAAAAAGGCCTGCCACGGTACGGCAAGCCTTGTAATAATATCGTTTAGGATTTAACCTTTTACAGCGAAAATATTTTATAAGCTAATGAAAGACTAAAGATGCTAACGCGGGTATGTGAATAACCGGGGCCATAACCGATTTTATTTAAACCGCCTTCATACCTTAAATCAACCGAAAAATCTTTAATATCTACACCGGCGCCAAGCTGGATGCCGTAATTAGCATCTTTATAGTTTAATTTTGTTATTTCACTACTCGCTCCGCTAAAACTCTGATCTTTATTAATAGTAAAAGAAAGAACAGGGCCGCCATAAAAACGTCCGCCTAAACCAAATGCACCTATTTTTGTACCTATAAGCAAGGGCACGTCCAAACTCGTAAACTTAGCTTTGTTCTCATTTCCTGCATCGTCCTTAATGGTCAGGTTTTTTGCTGTGGCATATAATTCCGGTTGAAAGTTGAAGCCGAGGGCTCCGAACCGTGCCCAAACTCCGCCCAAATAGCCTGCCTGGGAGCTGTTGTCATACTTTCCGTTTGCAGGAAATGCCGAAAAGTTTAATCCTGCTTTAGCGCCAAATGAAAAGCTTGGTATCACCTGGGCAGTTGCAAAGCCTATAGATAACAGGCAGATACTAAATGTAAGTAAGAATGTTTTTTTCATTTTCAAAGGGTTATGATTAGGCGATAAATTTATGTAAAAATATTATAAGTAGCCTAAGGTAATTTAGCAAAGCCCTTAAATAGCAATCCGGTTTACATCATCGGCCCCAATGGCGCCAAAAATATAAACCGGACATGTCAGAAATAAATTCTGGGATAAATGTAAAACTTTTTTACAATTCCTAAAACTTTTCTGTTTTTTTAAAGCGTTAACTTACCCTGGTAATAATCTAATATTTTGTTGTAGATAAAGCAGTCGTACCGCGCGTTTATCATTGCAAGCTTGGTACGGTCGAGGTTGTTTTTTGTCAATACAAATTCAACAGACGTTAATACGCCGGCATTAAAACGGATCTCGGCTATTCTGAATGATTCTGAGTATGCTTTAACCTGTTCAAGTAAAACGGTATATCTTTCGTAAGCCAGCGTCATGTTCAGATAGGCTTGTTCAACACTTTGTTTCAAAACTATTTTAGCATTATTCTCGACATACTTTGCTTCCTGGTAGTTGATTTTTGCCAGCGAAACTTTGTTGCGGTTTTGAAAATAGTTTAATATCGGAATGTGTAAACTCAGGCTTATTTGCGTATTGTAGTTGTTTTTAAACTGATCATAATAACCAATATTTTGAATACTGTTATTTGCCACCTTGGTATACACCGGCTGATTTCCGCCCGGCCCTTTAATATATGAACCCGTATTTACTTCGGCCGAATCAATAAAAGTTGATTTTTGGGCAGCGCTGGAGTAGTTGGTAAAAATACCAGCTCCCAGTGAGAGTGTAGGTAGTAACGCACCCTGGGCAACTTTAACACCCTTTTCGGCGCTCCTGCTTCTCAATTCGGCTGCTTTAATGAAAGCCAGCTGTTGCAGCGCTGTATCGTACACCTGTTCTGACGATGCATCCGTTTTGCTTGATACATCCTGCACGCTCAATGGTTCAAGCTTCAGGTTTTTGTTATACGGAATGTTTAACATTTGCATCAGGCTAAGTTTTGAAACCTCCAACGCACTTTTTGCGGCAACAAAATTCAGCTGGTTATCACCGTAAGTACCTTTCAAATCGTACAAATCACCAGGCAGCTTATTAGCGCCTTCTTTTTCTAAAATGGTTAAGCGCTCAACCTGTTTCTTTGATACTTCCAGTTGATTGGTTACCTGGTTTAATAATTCTGCATTATCCAAAACAGATAAGTAGGCTGTTATAACCTGTATAGTTATCTGGTCTTTAGCCTGCTGAAAATCCATTTTACCCGCCTGGTATGAAAGCGAGGTTTGTTTGATATTGTTTAAATTTTGAAGGCCGCTAAACAAGGTAAGGCTGCCATTTAAACTATAATTACCCGATGTAAGCGATTGGTTTACATAGCTGTAGGTGTAAGTATTTAAACTGCGGCCATTATTTATGCTATGGTTAACATCGCCGCTAATGGTAGGCAGCAAATACTCTTTAGCTTGTTTGTAGCCAATTTCCAGCCGCTGCATATCAAGCTCACTTTTTTTAACGTCGAGGTTGTTTTTTATCGCAATGTCAACACATTGCCTGATAGATAGAACAGAATCGGTTTGCGCCTGTACCTGTGTTGCCGACAGTGCTATCAAACCAAAAAATATAAATTTAAAATATCGCATTACTATATGATGATCAGAGTTGTTTTGATGATGCTATTTTACCGTCGAGCAGGTTAATGATGCGCGTACCGTATTCGGCATTTTTTTCGGAGTGGGTTACTTGTATAATGGTTACTTTATCTTCTTTGTTCAGCTTGCGGAAAAGTTCCATGATCTCTTCGCCTTGTTTGGAGTTAAGGTTACCTGTTGGCTCATCGGCTAATAACAATTTTGGTTTGGCAATCAACGCACGGGCGATGCCTACCAATTGCTGCTGGCCGCCCGATAACTGTGCCGGGAAAAGATCTTTTTTGCCAACTATATTAAATTTATCCAGTATATCTGCAACCATGGCTTTACGTTCCGAGCTTTTAAAATCCTGGTAAATTAGCGGAGTTTCGATGTTTTCATACACGGTAAGCTCATCAATAAGGTGATAAGCCTGGAAAACAAAGCCGATGTATTGTTTATACAAAGCCGAGCGTTGTTTTTCTTTAAGCTGGTGTACAGCGTGGCCTGCAAAATAGTGATAGCCATCGGTTGGCTCATCCAGCATACCTATAACATTAAGCAAAGTTGATTTACCAGATCCTGATGGCCCCATGATAGAAATAAACTCGCCCTCGTCAACCTCAAGGCTCAGATCGTTGAGCACGTAATTTTTTAGTCCACTTACCTGGTAGTATTTTGAAATATGCTGAAGTGATAACATTTTTTGTTGTGAATTAATAAGTTGGTGAATTAGTGATTTAAATTTTACTTAACAGCAATAATAATAATCATTTTATGATTCAGGTATCAATAATATACCAAACTTTCAAACAGCTAATTATCAGTAAGTTAATTAAAATCAAATAAATAATAACTGTACGCTTATGTAACATGGGGCGTACGGTAATGATACAATGGTGAAAGGTGAAAGGTGAAAGGTGAAAGGTGAAAGGTGAAAGGTGAAAGGTGAAAGGTGAAAGGTGAAAGGTGAAAGGTGAAAGGTGAAAGGTGAAAG
>Ga0307515_10002414_pt1 | contig 40756 bp, 23 predicted proteins | sample 17_EM_MG_FD_194513 | JGI IMG/M metagenome (GOLD analysis project Ga0307515, IMG submission 194513) | Populus trichocarpa ectomycorrhiza microbial communities from riparian zone in the Pacific Northwest, United States - 17_EM | ecosystem: Host-associated > Plants > Roots > Unclassified | place... | reverse complement strand
ACAACCACCACCAGGTCCTGTCCGCACGCTGTGCGACGTCTCTGCGTTGGCTCTGGATCTGAACTTCGAAGACCAGGTTCGTAGCCGTCACCACGTACAGGTGCAGAGTCCGATTTCGACGGCCAGATATATTATATAATACTAAGGGGTAGGGGTATAAGATAATAAATAAAATAATTTTAGGTAAAAGGTAACCACTAAAGGTATATAGGTGGCGTAGGTAAACATATACTAACTTTAAACTTAATAGATTATAAGTTTAAATCCCACCGATATTGTCCTTTATTAAGAATTAAGAAATACAATTATTTAGTATACTTCCCATCCTACTATACAAGAGATTCTTTGGTAATATTACCATACTATAAGTAAACTCTCCTCTCTATATAATATACCTATATAACTAACTACTTTTATAATAAGTAGGAGAGGGTAGAAGCTTTACTAGTAATTAATATAGAGGCTTAGGTAGGGGGGGTATTAGAGAAGTAGATGCGGATAGGGAGGCCCTTATATATAAATGCAATTCTAATTTAGAGCCGTGGATCTCTAAATATAATTATAAGTAACTTATATTACTTATATAAGGTAAAGAGCTAATTAACGCTAGCTCTATAAGGCCTATATAGCGACTCCGCATTATTTAGTAAACCTTTACCCCTTTACTAAGTATTGGAGTCTCCTATAGTTCTATAGTAGGTACTATAGAAATTATAAGTGGCGGGATTATAGGGCTTAATGTTCGTCGTATAATAAAAATTCTTAGCCTATAGTGGCGGCAGCAGAAGTACTAGAGGGTAAGAATCGGATTATAGAACTAGAGAATAATAAGAAATAGATAAAAGTTACTAATTTTAATCTCCTCTCTTTTTTACTATTTTTATTTTATTTTATAATATTTTATATAAAGGAAAGTATAAATAGAGAGGGTAAAAAGGAGATACCTAATTAGTAGGGAAGCTAAGGATAATATTTTAGCTGTAATTACTCGCTTATTTAGTAGCGGATCAAAAAAGATCGATTAATATGATATTATATGATATGATCTCGCGTATCGTATCGATAAGGATTGATTGGATTTTTGCCTACCCTGTGGGCGTTGTGCAAGGTTGATCTATCTTATTGCTGCTGCAATGAACCCTTAGAATATATGGGAAAGGGCGAACAGAAGACTGTTGCGTGTCGTCGATGTATATGGACTAATGGTCAATATATTGCGTTTGAGGCCGAGAATTTTGAGTTAACGGACTTATCATCGCAGAATCAGGCTTTTCACTCTTGTTCATATGATTGTTTTAGCTATCGTGCTCTTCATTGAATTCACCACCTCGATGTTACTCCCCTAGTGAATGGAAGTTAGAGCAGTCTTCTCGATTTTGATATAACGCCTTGCCATGGTTTTACATGAACTATCAAATGCGGATAATCGTGCCGCAGAAGCTACCAACCTGTCAGAGAAACATGTGGATTCTTGGAATAGCGTCGGCATTTTGAGAAAGAAAATTTTAGCTGCTAATCTAAAAAGCCATCGTTTTTCATCTACTGGATCACAACCTCGAGTTTTTCTACTAGCTAGAAGTGAGATAGCTTCAGCAACGAAATGGGACGCTGTTCCGCTGGTTGTTGAAAGGTTGGAGGCCTTCCATTGATGACTGGAAGTAGCCGTGTTGCAACTGACTCCAGTCCCCTGATTCGGTGGGTGTTGATGTTGATATCCTTACGAATTTTCAGTCGCGGTTACGGTTCGCGACCCACCTCCTCAGCGCAAACTCTCGGACATTATAACGTTTCAGAACGTTTCCGACACCAAGCTTGTAGCTAGTGCCAACGCCATGAAACGGCGGGGGTACCTCCACATAGACTAAGATGAGGCTTTTGTGAACTTGCGTCTGCACGCGATTGATACGATGCAGCCACCACCAATCCCTCTTCTCCTTCTGTTGAACGTTGGCCTTTCGTTCTGGATTTTTAAGCCAGTATGCGTGGCTGTAAGAGGGGATAATCATGACAGCAAACTCTGCATGACTAAATACTGGACCCCTATTATACAACAAGTAGTCGACAGCAAATTTTACGCCTGGCCGCACTACCCATCCCAAGGATCGAAAATGATGGTACACTACGTATCTCAGTAGGAACGGATCATCGGGTTGGATTGAAGGTATGTCGGGAGACGGGGAGGTCGACTGATGGCAGAAGAGCTTGAAAAGTGAAGAGGTTGGTATTGGTATTCCCTGGTCAGACACTTCGAGAATCCCAAGTCCATAAGTGAGGAAGAAAACTTCTTCAGGATTCAATTGCAAGTGTTCTTCATCGAGTTTGATATCAGCGGCTTCGGCGGAGCGTCCACTGTCCTCAGAGGTTAGAATTTGCGTTGGCTTAGCTGGTTTTATTTCGGATGAGACAGGGGTGTGGCCATTTGCAACATGGTCACTATTTTCGAGATGACCTTTGGCGTGGCTATTGGAGGGCTGCGGGCGCTTTTCCTTTAGTTGAGTATCATCGATTGTTTGCTCAGTCTTATCGATTGTCTGCTCAGTCTCATCGATTGGCGCTAAATTGCTAATTTTCCCCTCTTCTCTTAGCTGCTGTTCAATGGCTTCCCTCTCCTTTCTTGCTCGTTCTATCTTGAACTGCCTCCTCTCCTCGCGCCTTTTGCGAGTAACTTCCTCACTAGTTTCCTGGGCTAGAAACCCTCGTTTTCGCTTTTCCTGATCAAGCCACCGAGGCTCACTACGACTGAGGGTACCCTTGCCAAAGAACCCTTTCTCCCACAAGGCACGGATGGTCTTGGAGTCTGTAACGTGAACTGATTGAGTCTCATGCGAGAAGTAGCCTTTGTAACAAACCAAGGGATGTGAGGATGGTGGCCAAAAGAGTTGCGAGAACACTGCATACACAATTCTAAATAGAGACAGTGGATTGTGTGGAATAAAGGCTGGTAGAGGATATGTATCCAGGGGAAGTGGCCGGGAGTGTATTTGCCCATAGTTTGGCTTCTTAGGCCGAGGGACACGTTGTTGAGGCCCAGTAGCCTTTTCTGTCGATGCAATTCCATTCGTAGCTGAATCAGCCACCAGCGACGGAATCTCCTTAGAGAGGACGGTAGAAGTCATATCGAGCCGTATCCATTAACGAGGTAACGGTGTATCTTAATTTCTTATCAGCATCCATAAACTCTGGCGAATGAAACATAGGATGAGTGGAGAATTGGGTTGCTCAGATACCGTTGTAGTCTTTCTCAATGAGAATTTGAACCAACAGAGAATGAAGACGAAAGTCAGTGTCTTATTCTAGGTTACAAATGGTATGTCATCACAGCAAAATCATGCGAATTGAAGGGCGGGAGAAGGGGAGGGTTTGATAAAAAGGATTTAAGTAAATTAAGCTACCTGCAGCGATCAGTCTAAGTCAAAACTGTCCAGAGGAGTCGAAGTGTTGTTTGATATAGTGACAGCTGCTCATTTCCTCCATATATTAGTGAGGACTCCTAGAGAGGAGGATGGAAGAGGGCCAACAGTGGTAAGAGTGAAGGGAAGTTGGTTGTTGAAGTGTGACTCGAAATCTTCAGTGGCGCCCTACGCCGAAGTTCACCTTATCGATAAGGCTAATTACCTTTGGTTTTCGTCCGCTGACGAGCATAGCCATCATCCAAATTTCATACTCTACTCTTGCACAGTATAGAGGGCCGCAATCATGTTTCCTGCTTCGAGGTCCTCTCAGACCACCCCGGGAATTTATTCAAGCTTTATCTACTAAAACCAATACTCCTAGACTACGAGGTAGCCTCAGCAAACGACCCCCACCATCTCCACTTCCGCGCCATCCTGAAAACTCTCGAGCAGAGGGAAAAGGCGAACCGTCCAAAATAGAAGCAGTTTCTGCAGCTCTAAAACAAACCCCCGATTGTGAAAATAGTTTATTAACCCCAGTACGCATCCCTGAAGACCCTCACGGAGTACTCAAAGAGAGCCACCCGCCATGTCGCTGCTGGATAACTCGTCCATTGTAGTACACAGACAACTGGAGATGATGAATGTGCTGATGGGATTTGAGCAAGCGAATAGATATGTTATAATGGATCCGCATGGCAATCATATTGGCTATCTGGCAGAGCAAGAGCATGGCATAGGGAGCACCTTTACACGTCAAATGTTTCGTACCCATAGGAGCTTTACGACACATGTTTTTGATAGGAATGAGAGAGAAATCGTAAGGGTACGTAGCCTCTGTTTTGACCATGAATTCATCATTTGTGATACGAGGAGCTATACTGATCTTGCGTATTAGTACCATCGCCCTTTCGGCTAGATATCCTCGAGAATCCGAGTCTATGATGCCATTGGGGACAGCCCCTCAAAAAGATACACCTCCTCCGCGGCCCTACAGGGCATAAGCGCAGGCTCGATCGTAAACCAAACCTCTGCCCAGGTTTCTTCCATCCCCCTTTCGGAAATGCGCATCATCGGTGCAGCAGAGCAAGAATGGGCAGCCTACGTCGTAAATACAACCTCTTTCTCTCCCGTCACTTCAACCAATATCAATCTGATTTGCACGCTCCCTAGCTCACATCCGGCGAGCTACCCCTCTCAACCTCAAAAGCGTTATAGGTCGTAGAAGGGGATTCCCGGCAGTTAGCTTTTCGCAATTTGCGCGAGCCGATGAACCATTTCTCTCATGGGATTTCACACTTCTCTCAGAAGACAAATGCCTCATTGGGTCCGTAAGCAGGAACTTTTCTGGATTTGCGCGGGAGATCTCCACAGACACTGGAGTTTATGCCCTGTGAATGGATGCTGCTAGTCTTGCTGCGGAACCATCCCATCCCATCTCAAAAGCAGGCGCCCGTACTAAAAATATTATAACGGAAAGCACACCAAGTATGACACTGGATGCCGATGTGGTTCCCTATGAGCGGTGGAGCTACGGATGCTGGTGGTGCAGCAGATACCGGTATAGAAGCAGCGGAATCGGCAGGGGCAGTAGGCAATGCCGCCAGAGGACTGGGAGCAGGTGAAGGCGCGATAGCTAGTGCAGGTCCTATGGCCGGGTACGAAGCTATGCAGTGTGCCAGGAACAACCAGCGACAGGATGACGCCTCGCCTGCCGCTGTCGACCCGTACGAAGCTCAGCGAAGCCCTCAGCAAGGGCAACCAGATCAAAAAAATCAGCAGGAGGAAGTCTGGGGCGAGAGCACGTGGGGGAATAGTAACAAGGATGATAGCTCACCCTGGGGTCAGGGAGGCGGTGAAGGCCAAGGAGGTTGCGGAGAGGCTGGGGGCTTGTTTGATGATTTCTTTAGCGATAGCTAACTGGTCAAGGTTTCTGTATTGGGAGGTGTATTACTAGGAAAAGGGTTTTATGAGGTATCAATGGTTGGGAAAGTCAAGTCGCATAACTTTCGGGTTGGGCGTCGGAAGTCACTGTTTGCCGGCATACTTTTATATCTTGTACTATGCATGTAGGAATCTTGTGCGATGGACGGGCATGAATATGATTCATTCAACACTATGAATATCTAAGAGACTGAAAGTACATCATATATAACAACTGGAAAACCTTGGCAAGTTAAAAATCACGTGACTCGATTATCCCACCTTCAACCACCACCCCTCTAAACCGTAAGCTCAAGCTCACCCCCGTACCACACACAAATTCCACCAGCTCACCCAAAGATGGCCTCCTCCTCCGCCTCTAAGCGTCTCTTCAAAGAATACCGTGGCCTCTCCTCCGACCCACCCGAAGGCATCACCGCAGGCCCTGTAACTGAAGATGACATGTTCGTATGGGAGGCGCTGATACAGGGCCCTGAGGGCACGCCATTTGAAGGCGGCATATTTCTCGCCGAGCTCAAGTTCCCCAAGGACTATCCGCTGGCCCCACCTACCATGCGGTTTACGTGTGAGATGTGGCATCCGAATGGTAAGGGACACATTTTCTAGATGATGGGGAGGGTATGATTGGAGGTATATGAGGGCGAAGGAGATGAGCGGTTGGAGAAGGAAAGGGGGAGAGAGGGAAAGAGTATGAAGGCGTGCGAGCTGGATGCGGAGAGGGGTGGGGTAGAGGGGTTTGCAGCGCTGATGGCTAACATTCTGTATTGTCATAGTGTATCCCAACGGCACCGTATGTATCTCAATCCTACATCCGCCAGGCGACGATCCACATCACTACGAGCAGGCCTCAGAGCGCTGGTCGCCGATCCAATCCGTCGAGAAGATTCTGATTTCCGTCATGAGCATGCTGGCAGAGCCGAACGACGAGTCGCCTGCGAATGTGGACGCTGCGAGGATGTGGCGGGAGCGGAGGAAGGAGTATGAAAGGATTGTGAGGGGTAATGTTAGGAAGGGGTTGGGCTTGTGATCGCGGTTTTGCAGTTTTTTGTAAGAATAGGAGGAAAGGGTACGACGGTTATGTCAGGGGTGCATTACGCGGCGTTTGATTTGAGCGGAGACATTGGCATGTATGGCGTTTGGAGTGAGCAGCGACATAAATTATTTAGACAGGAAAGAAACAGCTCAATTTAACAGCTGGGAGGCAATATAAAGCATCATGCCACCGCTGCTTACACCCAAGAATTGCGCTCTTAATGATCATAAAGGGCACATTACGTGCTGTAAACGACGACTACCCCTCATCCACCTTCCCAGCATCTCCAGACTCTATCGACTGTCATTTGCTCCTGATACTGCCAATATTGGTGATCGTGTGACCTCTCTTCCTACCCCGTAATAAGGCTCCTCCATCAGGGACCTCCTCCATTTCCAAAGGTGGCGATAGTGAGCAACCACTGCTTATATCAATGCCGCCATCCTTTGACGAATTGGGTTTACAAAGGCCAGGAATCGAGAGAACCACTGATGCCTCATCGAAACCGCTCTCTACGATTTGTCTTTCTCTCCAATGGCAGCGGGTTTTCCCCATATATCTCCTCATCCTGCGAGTAAAACCTGAATGCCCGAGCTGGGTGAAACCCTGTGCGGCTTTTGAGTGGGAAGTTTTCACTGAATTCGGGACCTGGGAAGCTCCTGTCACTTGACGATGTAGAAGGCTCCTGTTGATTACCTTAGTTGCAATTTTTAGGCGGGATAAAGGAATGAAGGAATGAAGTGAATTGGTCGGAAACGCTGCGTCAATATTGGTTTGCATTTTGGGGACATATGGAGGCGGGCTTCTTGAGGTGGACGGAGTTATTTCGATGGTTTCGGGGCCAGAAAAATCGGACGGGCTGAAAACCAACCTACCGTTCACTTTCGTGTCTTTGTCCCTATTAAGCTGTGGGGCAACCCAGGCATTGCCAAACTTGGATAGGTAGTCGGGGTCAAGATCGCTACCCCAGGGCGGACGGTGAATGGCCAGATCGAATGACTTGCGAGTCCCGTACGCCCTGACTCTTTCAATAACGCTATAGAGTAGCATGCATTGTGCGCTCAAAGCGAAAATAAGTTCATCGTCAACCAGCTTGGTATAACGAATAAATTGCCGCTCGTACGCATCTAGACGTACTTGAAGCTAGGACTCGGTCCTTTCGCAATATTAGATTTTAAACCATTGCATGACCCAAAATGTTCCACCGCAGAGAGACCAGGCCGCCCTCCATCACAGGTGTGTCGAACAGGACGATCAAGAATGAGAACTCTGTCGATTGAAGCTGGCTCTAAAGGCTCTCTATATACATAAGGTAGATGCAGGCAGCAAAGAAAGATAATAGGCAACAGAAACAGGTGGTAAGACATAGAGTGGTAGGCATCAAAGACAGTAGTAAGACGGTGGTAAGCAAATCCGATCTAGGTCAACAAGATGTCTGGTATGGCCACTTCTCCAATCGGGATGTTGTGTGGCTGCCGTGAGAGAAAGACATCCGCACAGTCTCCGAAATTCATCTGCTTGATGAACTTGTTCAGGATCTTGAGGCGTCTGCGATGATAGTTCTAGACGGGTGGAGTCGAATAATTGCTGAGTAGCATTCATGATCGCCGCCTTTTAAGGATGAAGGACAAGTGAATAATGGGATACTTGCGCTGAAATGAGAAGTGTGCTTGATGTTTGTTTTGATGAGGAAGAAGAGGGTTTAAAGCGTCACATACCAACGAATCCTAACGTTTTTTCCAGATAAACTGAAGAGCAGGAGTGGTGGTTCTAGAATCGGGTATTGGACTCTCTCGCATCAACCAAGCAATACGTGTTCGCTGTAGAAGTTTTTCTAGAGACTTAAAATTTAAGAATGGGAAAGCGCCGCGCGCCTGTTTTACAGACGAGCCTTCCGAGATAAAGCAAGCAAACAAGCAGAATTAGGTCATATTATCGGTGTCATAAAGCCACTCAGCACAGCACTTGGACCATGTAAGAAGCATTTTCGGAAGGCCTTAGCGCCTAACACTATATAGGTGGTTTTATTGTGGACAAATCAAGCCATTGAATGAAGAGCATCTCGAGCATCCACTAGACATCAGAATGCTCTCGCTTACCTCTTAAATCAGACGCTCCATACTGCTTCCTATGTCCCTTGAATTCTACAGCAAAGCGTCTAAGAGTTATCTCACAAACCAGACCCTTCGTGGATCGGTCGTACAACCCCTTATTAACTAACGAAATTTTCCACGAAGGGTCGCGATTTTGGGTTACTAGATTCTTAAATCACTGCCAACCTTACCACTTTTCCATTATCTAATTACGTCAAAAATAACACAGGGAAAGGCTTTCTATTTTCTCTTTCTACTGCATATTATAGCTAAATTATATAAAAGGTTAGATATAAGCAACCAGCCATAAATTACAGAGACATATTCTAAAGTGTAACTCTTCTTTTATAATACTTGTCACGGAACCCCACCGCAGGGGCCTCTATAGGAGAGCCCCGTGCTCTCGCGTACACCTCGCGTACAGCTTATGTCAGCTACGCGTAGGTATATCACCTCCTTACGCCCTCGACCCTTACGATCGATCGCGCAACGTCTTGTAGACTCCTCGAATACATACGCTTTGTAGCCACTGCCCCCGTCCCGTGACATACTATATCTTATCCCTTAATAATACTTTTATAGGGCTACAATATATATATAAAGAATAACAACTATTTAAAAAACCTAATATATTAAATAAATACAGATATATCTACTGTAGTTAGGCTATAATTTATAAAAAGAAGAAGTCTTGAGTTTTTTAAATTACTATTAAAGTGTCAGGTGACGAAGTCACCTCGCCTATATGTATTGTTCCGCACAGCCGTGCCTGGCGTCAAGCCAGTCACTCGCTTACCTTTTGTAGGTTTGTGTGGCTGAGTGGTGCGGAGCTTATCACCTCACATAAAGCGATGCATATAAGCTCTTAGACGCTCTATTATAGAATTTAAAATATAAGAAGTAGATATAAACGTATTCTACTCCGTAACCAAGCACGTATTAATCTAACTAAGTTCGGCTAGGATTCTACTAAAAGGCGTCTAATTTACAAGATAATCTAAGAGCTTACAGACGTCGTTTTAATAGTAACTAAATATTTAAAAATTAATTTTTATTTGCGTTTTATAAAATATAACTCAGCTATAATAGTCATAATAGAATTTTAAACTAATTATATTCTAGCCTAATATACATAGTATCTTTACCATTGTAGTTTCGGTTTTTGTAGTCACAGTTGTAGTGCGAGGCTGGGATAGAAAGGGTACGTGAAGGGCTCCTAGTTCATGGCAGTCAAATTCAGATGCATTACACATTTCACTAACTAAATTTACCCTACTTAGGAGGGCCGTGTTTCCCCAGCATCAACTTTACCGCCAGAACTGAGAACCACACAAGAGTTTGATCTAACCGAACTGGACCAACCTCCATACAGCATTAGACCTAAGCACTCACGCCTCTTTCACCCCTTTGGCCTCTTGCTTGATCTCCGGAGAAGACGTGACTTCGTCAAACTTGTACAGCTGTGGTGCTGGCCGTCGTCTTCGAAGGATGTATGTATTGAACCACCATGGTGCTGTTTGGGTAACCTGGAACTTCATATGAGTCCGTGTCGGCACAGCAAATACGTAATCTAATTCCTCCAGAGTTCGCTGTTTAGTTTCAGGCAACCATAGGAATATCATGAAGAATGCTAGCAAGTTGAGTGCGGCGTAGAAGCCAAAGGTTCCCTGAGGTTTGAGTGCTCGAAGCATGCGTGGTAGTGTGAGAGAGAGTACGGAAGCCCAAAAATTGTTTGTCGCAACAGCGAACGACATTCCCACCTGGATTGCTTGTTATTATGGGAAGAAAAAACTCGTTGCACCCGACTTACCTCTCGATGTGAGAGGGGGAAAACCTCGGCAGAGTAAGTAAATGGGACTGGTCCCTCCCCAGGAGAGTAGAAAGCGTCAAACAGGTAAATAAAGAGGGCGATCAAACCAAGATGGGCGCTGCTGCTTTCTGGGATCCAGAAACAGAAGCCTGCGGCAAGGAGGGTCCAGCACATATTTGGGAAGGTGAAAAGGAGGAGACCTCTACGTCCAAAAGTGTCAATTGTCCAGACAGCGGGCCAGGCAAAAACGAAATTCACGAGTCCGAATCCCCACGAGGCTAGAAGAGCTTTGGTGATGCTTGCTCCGGCTTCTCGAAAAATGGTGGAGGAATAGAAAGCAATAATGTTAACTAGGGGTGCATGTTAGCTGTCGTGAAATCACAGATATCTTGCGGGATATTACTTACTGCCACACATTTGCTGAGCAATCATAACGATACCCGCAGCTTGAGTAGCACGCCGTATGCGAGGAATGGTGAACAATTCAACGAAACGAGTGAAAAAGTTCCCATTCGTGGAAAGACCCGACTCCTTTATCAGTATCTCTTCTTGCTCGAGAAGAGTATAAGTGTAATAAAGATCCCGGGCCGCTTGAACGGGAGCATTTCGGAGCCTCAGGAAAGACTGGTAGGCCTGAGAAACCCGACCTTTCTTCATAAGCCACCTTGGTGACTCTGGACAGAAGAAAATTCCTATGACAAGGGGAATAGCAGGAATAAAAGCGGATCCCAATTGCAGACGCCAGGCAATTTTACCGACATCCTGTTTACAAAAGGACCTTTAGCCCAAAGCCATTCAGGTACTAAGCACATTTATGGCTTACCTTCACTGCAAGATTGGCACAAGTTCCCATGAAGATACCGAAAGCAGTCCAAACTTGCCATGACATGACCAAACCTCCACGAATATTTGGAGGGGCATTCTCGGCAGAAAAGACGGGGACCGTTACTTCTTTGAGGCCCATTCCGATTCCGAGTAGAACTCTACAAGCCACGAGTTCACCCCAGTGCTGTGATGTTGCCATCCCAAAAGGTGCAAGAAGACTGAAAATCGCTCCTATAAAGATAGTCCCTCGCCGGCCAAGGTAATTGTTGATTGGATCCGAGATCCAAGCAGCACTTTGAAGATAGATATGTATTAGAATTTCTCATAAGCGCGTAATTCAGCGACACCGGCGGGGCTTACAAGAAGGCAATTGCAATGTATGGGCATGAATTAATAAAGCCCACAATCCATTGATTCTTGGTACAGGTGCCAGCGGCCTCACACACAGGTCCCTCCTCTGGGATGTTAAGGGCGATATCGAATGTTAAATTTGCTCCATTTGAGCCTGTTTGATCCCAGCCTTGGATGGCGGCCGCAATTGAATTGAGAATGATGGTGAAATAGAGTATCCTAGGATGGCGCCATCGATGAGTCCGCTCTTCGCGTAAAACGGCCCGGTCACTCTCGTCAAGCTCTTCAATTGTGTCGTATCCAAGAGGATTTTGTGCAACCAGAGCGCCTTTTCGTAGAAGTGGGATTATATCGGTTAATTGATTTTCAGTGGCGAACACGTCTACATCTTGGAAGAGCTGCTCTTTGGGGATTCCCACTAGAGGGTTTCGGATCCTACACGGCTTCAGCTAGAAGGACCCTATATTCTTATTCCGACGAACTCACTCTCCGGTGATATTCTCGGTCAAATCATGGACGCTTTGACGACGCTTACTCTCATCGGCGAACATCGAGCCACGCCTATCAGTATTATCTACAGCAATCGGGCTATTCAGCCCACGATGAATAATTAGCTGCTGCGAAACAAACACGCCATAATTCGTTAGATATGCTTACTCGGTTTTTGCGTCTTGCGACATCTTGGTGGGAATGATGATTGAGGGAAGGCGAGGGCTTAGCCGATAAAATGCAGCGTCAGACGCTTAAGAGCTGCTGCGGGCAGCAAAGCTGGCGCCATCTCTGATTTATCCCTCTGCAAGACCACTAGGCTGCCCTTGCACCGTTACACTTGTGGCGTGATGGGAGGGGCCAGAGCTGGTTAAACTCCGTTTCTCGGTGAAACTCACCCCGGCTGTTGATGCATGTCAATGTATCACGCGACGAAAGGAGGCATAAGCCTGCCAATCGATCAAAGACAGGCTGGGCGATGTCACGCTGCCGGTGAGCTTTCGGTGCCATGGCCCCGGGTTTTCACCATCGGTCAGACAAGGTTACAGAAGTTGAAAAGATCAGAGGTCGATGCGAGAGTCACCAACATTAAGCGAAATCTTTGGATTGGCCAATGTAAAACAAATTTGGAGACATAACGTTTCATGGCTGGAAGGCTGCATTTAGGCTGACATGGCTGGCATGGCTGGCGGCTCGGACTCCCCGGGGAGGCCGGCGCCCAAATCTGGGGTATCAAGGGATCCGGGGTTGCTAGCGCGTGGGTTTTGGATGAGTCGTGGTGTCCACGCAGGTGGATAAACACGTCTCACAATGGAAAAACAGCTTTGCGATGGAATCATGCGACGGTCTTAACAGTATAAATTGATCGTCGTTGTTTGGGAGCAAATTATCGCGTTGTGGAGAACCGCGCACCGGCTCCGTTGGATGGACCAGGGGCCTAAATTTCGGCCCAGGGTGTCCGCCTTAGCCGTCATTTAGATGCGCCATTTCCAAGATTCCAATGGGCGTGGCAAATCGGCAGCCAACCCGCATCAAAACTTGACCAGTCAACTTAAATCGACTTTTCTCCTATCTTCGAAATCCTTTCCGATAAAGCTCCCCGTCTCTACCGCGCCACTCCTCCCGAAATCTTCTCAGCTTTCACCCGTGTTTCTCTTAGCGTTCGATCCATCGCTCACAATCTAGCATCAGCTTCACTAATCCTCACTGCACATTGGACCGCCCCATTAGGCGTCTAGGCGTTAAAGCTGATCTTACATTTGCACCCGCAGCGATCAAGGCCGGGACAGGTTCCAACCTTTCAAAATTTCCCAGATGATGGCGTCAGCACTGGCCTGTGACCAGATGTGCACGTTTGATACAGAATTGTGTACAGCCACAAAATTGAAGGTGGTTATTGATTTCATTGGATTCTAGCAAACTTGTCAAGATTTTACTATTAACTCTGTTGTTATCAAGGAAGAGCTCAATCATGGAAGATAACCGGGGTTAAGGCTTTTTAGCAGAATTGCAATTTCTTGTGTCTGCCAACTGCTTCGATCAAAAGCTTATTAACATAAGGATACCGTAAATTACTGCTTCTACGACAGAAAAGATGGAATCTCCTTCGCCGTCAGGATTGGCGCCGCCAGTGGACAGAATCTCAACACGATCTCCTTTTCCATGTGTTGTAGCCGAAACACACCGTCCCATATTTACTTATTATTTGCCCTTGCCGTCAGAATAAATGAGAAAGCGCCATGCTGGCTAATCGAATAGATATCCGTTCGCGCCAGTACTCCTGCTTATCTCGAAAATCCTTATATTTAGCATTGGCAATGTTCGCGGCGATATATAATAGGCTCTCAATATATTCCAGTCCCTGATTCGTGGCGAGCAACAAAGATGCCTCCACGTGGTTTTTTTTTGTCTTAGGTCACTTACGCTTATACAAGGGCGTCATCTTAATTATTTCATTAGATGTTTATAGTATATTAAAACTCCTACTATAAAGATAAAACTTGTTAGCATTGCTTAAATATATTAGTATAACTTTTTCTTATACTCCTCGCTTAAGTAGTAACTAAAGGGCTTTAAATTGATAATACTTTATCGATTGGCTTATCTAGCTTCTTTAGATTGGTATTATTTATTAAGGCGTTAGCAATCTTATTTGGCTTTTATTGGGTCTAGATATATAAATTAAACGGTTTTTTTTATACTTATAGGAATAATAGTATAATATTCTAGGGCTTATGTAAGAGGCCAGCCTAACTAGAACGTATAATTATCTAATTAGTAGTATAGGATAAGAGTTACAAGGAAGTAGAAGGCGAGTTAAAGGTAGAACGAGTTGTATATATTAAAGGGTAAATACTTTTTAACCTCTTCTATTTAGAGACTAATTGCTAGTTCTTCTCTAGAGGAGAACCACCTCCCTAAAAGGGCTTTTAGTTAAAATATAAGGCCTTTAAATATTAGCAATTAAAGCTATAAAGACTAGGCCTACTAGGACTTATCTAAATAGTCTAATAAGCCTTTAACCTTACTAGCTATTTACTTATATTTAGTGTATAAAGCCTTTAGTTAGTTAATAAAGAGTAATATAGCCTAGTAAAGAATTAATAGCTAATTTAGGCTTTTCTCCTCTTCCTATAGGTAGGGCTCTAGATCTTACACAAAGGCTTTATACGCCTTATACTAAAAAATAGGGTAGCTCTATACTAAATAGCTTAGGAATATCTTATAGAGGGCTACTAAGTTTTATAGAATAACCTTATTATAACGAAGCCTTATAGCAAGAACTACGGTGAACTTATTAATAGGCTGGGTATATAGGTAAATAAGAAGTCAATAACGTAATAATAACTAGTGAAGTGGTTGCCTAATAGATTAACTCTAATTATATTTTAAGATTCACTATAAAGGAGAGAACTATCTAGGTAGGAACTATGGTCCTTTAAATACACAACTATACTCCTAAGAAATCCCCTTTATACGTAAGGTACGTGTTATATATATTATACGTACATTCCCTTTATACACTACGTATACTACGTATAACGTTATATAACCTTAGTTACTATTCCTTGTTATATAGCTCTATCGGCTCTATTCTAGACCATGCCTAAATTAACCAACTAGCTTCTTTCGACTCCTCTCCTAGTAGTTATAATATTGTACTTAAAGCGTCTATAATACTATCTCCCTTCTTTTTATCTTTGTCCTTAAAGATTTAAAATATCTCTAAGTTGTTTACTAGAGGTATAATATCCGTCTAATTAATTTAGTTAATATTGTTGCTTATTATACCTAAGGCTCCTTCCTCTTCGCAGGCGTAACGTCGTGCTTATACTATTGCTGCGATATTATCTCTTAGTAAGATTATACCATCTTTATATTCTTGCTATTTAAAAGAGGGGTTAGTTTATATTGTATTAGCGAACCTATCTTCGCAATAACCATTTTTTTACTTAGAGTGCACTAAAGCAAATATTTATTTATCCTATAACGTTTACTTTATCTTTAATATTAAATATATATAACCTATTACTCTTAATAGTCGTTTAGTTCCTTAATTAATGTATTTTAGGGTCTTGTATTTAATTTACTGCTACGCGGCTAGATAGTAAACTGTCTTAAGCCCTTACTAAGTTAAAATGTTCTTATAATGTGGAGCAGAAGGCTCTTAAAGCCTATATCGCGGCGCCCGCTCAGTTACTCCGTCTTAAAAAGGTTTATAAAAAGGTTTATTCTAAAGAGTAAAAGCTTATAAAATAAGGCTTATAGAAACTTGGCAACAAAAGAACAAATTCTCTTTTAACTAAGAAGGAAACAGATCTAAGTAGTTCGGCAACTGCTCTTCTTAGGTCCCCCTTAGGTAATTTATTTTTTAGTAATCCTTTTTTATTAATACTGCCTAACCTAATCTCTTCCAATACTTCTATACCTTTCTTATAGCGTTCTTTAAATTCTTTAGTAGTTTTTAGGTAGTCTTATTATAGCCTATCCACTTAACCTTATACTATATTTTATTGTTAACGTCCTTATAACTAACGATCTTTAAAACTTACTATTTATCTTCTTCCTACCCTCTATATATGTCTACTTTATAAACTAGTGGCTTAATATTCCTATATACTAGCTCTAGCATCGCAATATACTATATAGGGTAGATCTTTATTTTAGCTAGTAGGTTTAACTTAAATATAACCAGTGAAATCCTTTATATAATTTTAAAAGGTCCTAGTCTAACATAGTTTAACTTCTTACTTAGTCGTTAACTCTTAAAATTTTTATATAGTAGTTACACTTTATCTCCCTTCTTAAGATCTGGTCCCTTAGATCTCTTAGCATTATAGTACTTTTTTATTCTCTCTTATACTTTCTTTACTAATTCTATAAGGTCTATATAAAGATTTATTAATATCTTTATTTTCTCTTTAGCTATATTACTTATCTTCTTTACTTATTATAGTAACAACAATATTCTTAGCTTATATCTATAATTTGCCTTAAATAATAATATGCCTATTCCTTCTTGTAGTGTTATATTATATATAAACTGTATAACTAGTAATAGTAATACCTAATTATTCTATGCGTAATTAATATAATGTCTTAAATACTGTTCTAGTGTTTAATTTAATCTCTCTATTTAACCGTCTGTCTATAGGTAATATACGGTAGAAGTTACTACTTAAACTCCTTACTCCGCTAAAAATACTTCCTAGAATACTGCTATAAATCTTAAATCTCTATCTAATATAATCTTATTTAGTACTCTATATCTTATAAACACTTCTTTAATATAGATTTTAGCAATATCTTCTGCTAATATTTCTTCTATATATGCTATAAAGTATCCCCACTTTATAAGCTTATCTACTATTACTAAAATTATATTATAATCTTGTCCGGTAATAAGATCTCTAAACTTTAGTAATTTAATAATAAAGTCCTATAATATAACCCCCTATAGTCTTTCTAGTATTTTAATAGGTTATAGCCCTCTATATGGCTTATACCTTATATAACGTGGCCCGCCTCCACGTCGCCATACGGCCAAAAAGACTAAGAGTGCTTGCGAACTTATTGTAAGCGCGGCGGGACCTAATATATATACTCTTACAATTGCCCTCTCCTCTACGCGCTCGTCCTTGAGCGCTCGCAGGGATTCCTCTATGCGCCCGTTCGCGCCACAGGGATTAAACGCTAAGAGTATTACCATATTAGTTAGTCCCCAGTAACGTAAGCGATTGGAATCTCTACTGACGCCTTATCGCACGGATGCGCGTTAGACTGTACTAGAGCGAAGTGACCGATAGGGATTAAACCCACGATATCTGGCCCCAGCAAGTTCGCAAGCACAATTGTAATATAGCCCGCCTCCACGTCGCCATACAGCTAAAAAGACTAAAAGTGCTTGCGAACTTATTGTAAGCGCGGCGGGACCTAATATATATACTCTTACAGAAACTTAACTAAAGATAGGTTAGATAGGCAGAGATGCTTATAAAGTACCATTTTAAGATTTAGTATACTAAGGGTATAGACAACATAAGAGTAGATACTCTAAGTTAAAAAGCTAAACTATAAAACAATAAGAAGCCATTAGGGGCTTTATTACGAAAAGATATAAATAAATAAATTAGATACAATTATCCGAAAATTATAGCAACTTAGGAAGAACTAAAGAGGGTTTATAAGTCACTAAAGAGCTTTTAGGTATAAAGGATTCTAGAAGTATAGCTAGAGGACCTATAAATGGATATATACGAAAACCAAAAAATAAAGTACATCCTAAAAAGCATAGCAGAGCAATTTATAGAGAAATTCTATAAGGGACTAACTTAAGGATATAACGGAGCTACGGGCTTAGTATCGAGACTCTAGGAGGAGTATATTATTAATAGAATCTGGAACCTAGCATAAAAGGTTATAAGAGAATATCTAGATTGCTAAAGGAATAAACTAATAAGGCATAAGCTATATGGAGGGCTACAACCTATTAAAATACTAGAAAGACCGTGGGAGGTTATATTATAGGACTTTATTATTAAGTTACCAAAATTAAGAAATCCTATTATAGGATAAGATTATAACGCGATTTTAGTAATAATAGACAAGCTTATAAAGTAGGGATACTTTATAGCATATACAGAAGAAATATTAGCAGAAGATATCGCTAAAATCTATATTAAAGAAGTGTTTGTAAAATATAGAGCACTAAGTAAGATTATATCGGATAGAGATCTACAATTTATAGTAGTATTTTAGGAAGTATTCTTAGCAGAGCAAGGAGTTCGAGTAGCAACTTCTACCGTATATTATCCGCAGACAGACGGTTAAACGGAAAGACTAAACTAGACACTAAAACAGTATTTAAGGCACTATATTAATCACGCATAGAATAATTAGGTATCGTTATTACTAGTTATACAGTTTATATATAATATAACACTATAAGAAGGAATAGGTACGTTACTATTTAAGGCAAATTATGGATATAAGCCAAGAATATTATTATCGCCATATTAAGCAAAGAAGATAAGTAGCACAGCTAAGTAAAGGATAGAGATATTAATAAATCTTTATAAGAACCTTATGGAAACAGCTAAGGTAGTATAGTAGAGAATAAAGAAATACTATAATACTAAGAGATCTAAGGGACTAGATCTTAAGGAGGGAAATAAAGTATAGCTACTATACAAAAATTTCAAGAGTTAACGACCAAGTAAGAAGTTAAACTACGTTAGACTAGGACCTTTTAAAATTATATAAAGAATTTTACTAGTTACGTTTAAGTTAAACCTACCAGCCAAAATAAAAATCTACCCTATATAGCATATCGCAATACTAAAGCCAGCATATAGAAATATTAAGCCACTAGTTTATGAAGCAGATACGTATAAAGGATAAGAAGAAAATAAATAGCAAGTTTTAAAGATCGTTAGCTATAAGGACGTTAACAATAAAACATAGTATAAGGTTAAGTGGATAGGCTATAATAAGACTACCTAGGAACTACTAAAAAATTTAAAAAAACGCTATAGGAAAGGTACAGGAGTATTAGAAGAGATTAGGTCAGGTAATATTAATAAAGAAGGATTAAAAAAGGAATCACTTAAGGGGAACCCAGGAGGAACAGCTACCAAACTATTTAGACTTATTTCCTTTATAGGGGAGTTTATCCTTTCATTACCAAGCTCCTGTAGACCTTATTTTATAAACTTCTACTCTTTAAAATAAACCTTCTTATAAACCCGTTTAAGATATAGAAGATAAGTAAAGGCCAGAAGATGAGTTTTAAGGGCACGCTGTTAAGCAGCTACAGCCTCTTATTCCGCCTCTTGCGATTAACGCAATTTATTAAGGGCGCTTAAGAGCTCACCATTAAGCTTTACAGCAGTAGATTAAATATAAAACCCTATAATAAATTACTTAGGGAACTCGCAGACTATTAAGAGTTATAGGACGCGTATACTTAACGTTAAAAATAAAGCAAACATCGCAGGATAAATAAACGTTTGCTTTAGTGCACTCTAAATAAAAGAAAGGTTGCTAAGATAAGGGACTCGCCAGCGTAATATAAACTAACCCCTCTTTCGCATAATAAGAATACGGAGATAGCATTATTTTACCTAGCGATAGTACCACGGTAACAGTATAAGCGCGACGGACTGTAGAAGAAAGAGAAGTTACTTTAGGTATAATAAGTAACAATATTAACTAAATTAATTAGACGGATATTACACCTCTAGTAAACGACTTAGAGATATTTAGAATCTTTAAGGACGAAGATAAAGAGGAGGGAGATAGTATTACGGACGCTTTAAGTATAATATTATAACTACTTAAGGAAGAGTTAAAAGAAGCTAGTTAGTTAATAAAGGCATAGTCTAAGATAGATCCGGTAGAACTATATAATAAGGAATAGTAACTAAGTTACGTAATATAATCTATATAATCTATATAATCTATATAATCTGCAATAGAGCAGATAGAGTATACGTACCTTACGTATAAGGAGGGTTTCCTAGGAGTATAGTTGTGTATTTAAAGGACCACAGTCCCTACTCTAGATAGTTCTTTCCTTATAGTAATTCTTAGAAAACAAGTAGAGTTAATCTATTAGGCAACTATTCCACCAGTTGTTATTACGTTGTTAACTTTAATTTACATTACTTATATACCTAGCCCAATAACGAGCCTACCGTAGTTCTTGCTACAAGGTTCCGTTATAGTTATATAATTTAGATTAATAAACGCACTAATAATATTTTAGAAAAGGATTAATAGTATATTAGGAGAACACCTTAATAAGTTTATTATGGTATACCTTAACAATATTATTATCTACTTAATAACTAAGGAAGAATACGGGGAATATATTAAATAGGTTTTAAAGAGACTATAGAAAGAACAGATACCAGTAGCAATTAAAAAATGCGAGTTCTTTACCAAAAAAACCAATTTTATTAGATTTATTATTAAACTAGGTTATATTAGTATGGACCTAAAGAAGATTAAAGCTATAGTAAGTTGGTAAGAACTAGAGAATATAATATAGTTAAGGTTATTTCTAGGGTTTTGCAACTACTATAGAAGGTTTATAGCACAATAGTTAAAGAATATTAAACTATTTACTAGGCTTATAAAGAAAGAGGAACTATAGATATAGGGAGACGAATAAAAGAAACTATTTAAGGAACTTAAAGAATTGTTTACCTAGGAGCTAATCTTTAAAATCTACTAACTAGAACTAGATACGGTTGTAGAAACAGATATATTAGACTATATACTAGAAGTATACTTACTATAAAAGTATAAGGACGTATAGCACTCAGTAGCATATTATAGTAGGAAGATAACACCACTAGAGTTAAACTATGACGTTTATAATAAGGAGTTATTAGGTATAGTTATAGCACTTAAGAAATAGAGAGCATTTTTGCAAGGCGTAGAAAAACTATTTATAGTTAAGACGGATTATAAGAACCTAATAGGGTTCCTAATAATAAAAGAACTTAATTAGAAATAAGTTAGATGGGTAGAGATGCTTATAGAATACTATTTTAAGATTTAGTATACTAAAGGAACTAAGAATATAAGAGCAAATGCACTTAGTAGAAAAGCTAAACTATAAAATAATAAGAAGCTATTAGGAGCAATACTACGTAGAGATAAGGATAGATTAATTAGGTATAATTACCCTAAGCTAGTAATAACTTAAGAGGATAACGAACTAGGAAGAGTCTACGAGATACTAGAAAGCTTTTAGGTATAAAGAATCTTTAAGGCATAGCTAGAAGAATAGTTAGAATATTTAGAAGAAGAAATACTGTATAAGTATAGGAAAGCGAAGTATATCCTAAGGAGTATAGTAGAGCATTTCGTAAAAGATTTCTATAAGGGAATAACTTAAGGACATAACAGAGCAATAGGCTTAGTGTTAAGACTTTAAGAAGAATATATTATTAATAGAATCTAGAATATTATAAGAAAAGTAATAAAGAAGTATTTAGATTGCTAGAGAAATAAACTAATAAGGTGTAACGTGGCCCGCCTCCACGTCGCCATACGGCTAAAAAGACTAAGAGTGCTTGCGAACTTATCGTAAGCGCGGCGGGACCTAATATATATACTCTTACAATTGCCCTCTCCTCTGCGCGCTCGTCCTTGAGCGCTTACAGGGATTCCTCTATACGCCTGTTCGCGCCACAGGGATTAAACGCCAAGAGTATCACCATATTAGTTAGTCCCCAATAATATAAGCGATTGGAATCTCCACCGACGCCTTATCGTACGGATACGCGTTAGACTGTACTAAAGCGAAGTAACCGATAGGGATTAAACCTACAACACCTAGCCCTAGCAAGTTCGCAAGCATAATTATAACGTAGCCCGCCTCTACGTCGCTATACGGCCAAAAAGACTAAGAGTGCTTGCGAACTTATTATAAGCGCGGCGGGACCTAATATATATACTCTTACAGTTTCTTTATTATTAGGAATCCCGTTAGGTTTTTATAATCTATTTTAACTATAAATAGTTTCTCTATACCTTATAAGAATGCTCTCTATTTTTTTAATGCTGTAACTATACCTAATAACTCTTTATTGTAAATGTTATAGTTTAGTTTTAGTAGTGTTATCTTTTAACTATAGTATACTACTAAGTGCTATCCATCTAGATGTTTTTATATAAAGTATACCCCTAGTATAAAGTCTAATATATCTATTTTTATAACTGTCTCTAGACCTAGCTAATAGATCTTAAGAACTAGCTCCTAGGTAAATAACCTCTTAACTTCCTTAAATAGTTCTTATTACTCCTTTCCCTATATCCATAGTTCTTCTTTCTTTATTAACCGCGTAAATGGCTTAATGTTTTTTAACTATTGCACTATAAACCTTCTGCAGTAATTATAAAACCCTAGAAATAATCTTAACTATATAACGTTCTCTAGTTCCTACCAATTTACTATAGCCTTAATCTTCTTTAAATTTATGCTAAATTAGCCTAGTTTAATGATAAATCCAATGAAATCGGTCTTTTTAGTAAAGAACTTATATTTTTTGATTGCTACTAGCATCTGTTCCTCTTATAGTCTCTTTAAGACCTATTTAATATATTCTCTATATTCTTCCTTAGTTATTAAGTAGATAATAATATTATTAAGATATACTATAATAAATTTATCTAAGTGTTCTCCTAATATATTGTTAATATACTTTTAGAATGTTGCTAGTGCGTTTATAAGCCTAAATTATATAACTAATGGTTTATATAGTCCTTCCTTTAACCTAAAGGCTGCCTTCTATTTATTGCCTTCCTTAATTTTAATCTAATAGTATACCTATCTTAGATCTATCTTTATAAAGATTTACGCGTTGCCTATCCTATCTTAGATCTCGCTAATTAAGGGTAAAGGATACCTATCCTTCCTAGTAATGCTGTTTAACTGTCTATAGTCGATATATAGCCTTAGTTTGCCATTTTTCTTTAGTATAAATAGTACTGGATATCCCGCTAATAATTGCAATAGTCTAATATATCCTTTTTATAAGTTTTCTTAAATAAACTCTTTTAATACTCTACCTTCTTCTTTAGTAAGCTTGTAGATTAGAAAGAACCTTAGACTTATTCCTAGTTCCAATTCTATTTTATAGTCCTATGCTATATACTCTAACAGCTTTTTGCTTTCTGGCGACCATAGTTTTTTGCCATACTTATAGTATCTCTTTAGTACATAGCTTAACCCTTTCTTAGTTTTCTCATATATCGCTCCAGCTTAGTACTATACCAACTTAGCTTATTATTGCGTCTTGCGGCGTTAAGTATCTCTAATATCAACCTAACCTGTAATTTAATTAATTCTTAGATTGTATTTCTGTAACTAAGGCATTCCTAATACTGCCTTATTATTTCCTAATGGTAATATATTAAAAGACATCTCGATTTGTCTCCCTTTAATGGTTATCTAAATAGGTCCTATTTTAAGATTAATAATACCTCCTTTATAGGCTATCAGATCTCCTAAAATTATCACTAATAGGTAAGAACATTCCTTTTTCCTATATAGTAACCCTATTCTTTTAACTGCTACTAGTAAGATATGGTTTCTTATTACTCTACTATTTATTAATGCCCCAAACTGTTAATTTTGCCACTTAACTCGTAAATTTAAGTATTATCCTTAAATTCCTTTAAGGGTCTAAGGCTCTACTACTAGTTCCCTCTAGTTCTATAGGCCTCTATTTTTCCTAACTATTAGCTACTTAATCCTAGTTGTACTTAGTCCAACTTAGGCTAATACTTAGTTTGCTTTTTATCTTTAATATACTATAAATAGGTATTCTCTAGATATTCCCACCATTATTATCTATCTAGGTATTCTTCCGTAAGGAATCTTTCTAGCTAAAGTATTAAGTCCCCTTATTTTTAAACTTCTACTAGGTGCTAACTATGCATATACTTAACGTTTTAATATTTTGCCTTATCCGTTAACCAGTGCATCCTTACTAGATATTTTTAATTCTTATCTTTTGGTGCTCTATATATATTGCATATATTATCTATATATACTATCTATAATAGTGTATAATATACTTAGTATCTTAGGTTAACTCTTGGCTTGTCTTTGTCCTTAAGTTTAAACCTTTCTTATGTTAATCTAAGCGTTATAACTTTATTTGCGGGTACTAAGATTCGTCTTTTACTTCTCTAGTCCTCTAATTACTCCTCTAGATCTTTTAATATTATAATTAAGGCTCCTTTAATGTGAGTTATGGCCTTCTTTATAATTGGGTAGTTTTAGATAACTTTCTTATCTAACTATATATAGAAATCTTCCTACTCGTTATTATGTTATTGTCTATACTACTTTTAGTATAATCCTTTAAGTGTATATAGCTTGTCCGTAAGGAAGTATCTTCTTATTACTACGTTGTAATAGCCCTTTATATATCGTTCTTTAAACCTAGTTAGAATCCCTAAATCCTCTTCTTACTCTAGTTTAGTAAGCTACTTAGCTCTTAGTATACTTACTCTAGGCCTATTAGTAACCTTTTATATAGGTGCTCTGTCCCTTATACGTCCTAATATGCTAGATCTCTTATTTAGTTTTTGTTCTTACTATAAGGTAATTCTTGCTCTAAATTCCTCTATAGTTTCCTTTCTTTCGCGTTTTATAAGTGGATCCTTAAAGTCGTTATACTCCTTAATCTTAGTATTAACTCTTCAATCTTTAGGCTAAATACTATATTCCCCTAGTAAGTCTTCTAGGTCTATATATCTGTCTCCTAGTCTAACTACTATTTATATTACCGATTCTCTAATCTATAAGGAAGCTCCTTGCTTCTTACTTATAGGTATCCTTATTTATACTCTAAATTCTTAGTCCCTTAGATTCTTTAATCCTAAACTTGCTTCTAACTTAAGCTTAGCTCCCGCCTTAGTCTAACTAGGCGTTTGTAGTATTCTTATCTCGTTTTAAAAGTCTTAAATCTTATCTATCTCGTCTTAAGAATCCGATGCCGTTAGGAATTCTTATCCTAAGCTTATTTATATATTTCTAAACTAAGCTACTGCTCTGCTCTATTGGTTTTCGTCTATTATAGGTCCTTAAGCTATCCTTATCCTGTTTACGGAATCTTGGATCTCTCTTATCTTATCTTAAGAATCTTAAGCCTTTAGCCTTTTACCTTTATTAAGTAGTAAGCTAGCACTAGCAGTCGTCTGCTTACTTAATCTCCTTTAGATATTACTCCTTCCGTCTTATAAAGCGATGGATGCCATATCTAATAGTGTTATAATGCCCGTTACTAAACCCTGTTCTATAGCGGTCTTAGTCTTTACTTTTATTATAACTTCTCTAAGGCTTATACGTTCCTAGTGAACTGCCTTTATTTCCTCATTATCTGTAAATATTTCGCCTGTGTTAAACTCGTTATCTTTAATATCCAATCTCCGTAATAGTTTATTAGTTCCTCTATACTTTATAGATTTTAGCTCTTATAGCCAATAGCTTGCGCCATACTTAGCGTCTTTATAAATTTGGCATACGTTATTATAACAAAACGCGAAACTTCTAATTAAACACTCTTTTGTTTCTTACAGTACACTATCATTCCTTTATACGTGTGTGTCTTCTACTAGTTAGGTTCCCTTTATTATATAGTAACTCTAACCATCTTTATAATCCCTTACAAAATAACCTTATTTCCCGCAATTTATATAAGCTCCGTCTCTAAACTACTAACTTTACTATAAAGTTCGCCTAAACGTCTTCTGCTGCTAAGATCCCTGGTTTAGCCTCTACTCCTTAGTCCTGTGATTATTAGATCCTTAACCTCTAGGTTTTTATAGTTTCTTATTCTATCTCTTATAAGCTTCTTTAGTACTACTTAGGTCTATTAGCTCTGCGCCATACCATAGTTTTTAACTTAGCTTTGGTTATTGCGTACTCTACATCTTATATAACTATAGAACTTTATCCTAACCTCTCTTAGTCTATTCCCTTTAGTAGATCCTATTATTAATCTTAATTACTTAATCTATTAGTTCCCTTAGGGTATCCGCATCTTCTATTAGAATAATTGCGTTCTAGACTTTAGCCTTAAGTCCCTGTTTATACTGTGCCATAAGCGCCCTATTATTCCACTTAACTTATATAGCTAGTGTTTAGAACTATATTATGTACTTAATTACTAAGGTTCGTTGCGTAATATCTTAGAGTTTTCTTTCCGCTATAGTTACTGCCTCTAGGTCTCCGAATATTTATATAAGTCGCTCTATAAATTCTTCCTAACTTAAGAACATAAACCGCACCTCTTAGTTAGTGGTTGTTATTCCATTTGCCTATATTTCTATAAGGTAAAGCTTAAACCACTTAAGTGCTTTTTCTAATAGGAATAGTTCCGTATAGGCTATCCGATCTATAGGTATTACCAGCTTTACTCCTTCTTGTATAACCTTAAAATGCATTTATATAAGGAACCCTTTAAGCTTTAATCTCTTCCCTAAAAATCTCTTAATTAATAGTAACTTAACCTTTACTACTCCTATCCCGTTAATCCTTTATTTAAGTATTATATTATTTTCTGTTAACTGGTTAACTATCTCTTATAGTTATCTAACCGTCACAGGTTGCTATAAGTCAGTATCTGCTATACTGGTATCACCTCCTAACCTTAAAGTAGTTACCACTGTCAATAGCGTCATAGTGGCTGCTTTTGGTGGCATGTTGTTTAACTTTCTATATTTAATACCGTAACTAGGTAGTAATTATATAACGGAACCTTATAGCAAGAACTACGGTAGGCTCGTTATTAGGCTAGGTATATAGGTAATATAAATTAAAGTTAACAACATAATAATAACTGGTGGAATAGTTGCCTAATAGATTAACTCTACTTATTTTCTGAGAATTACTATAAGGAAAGAACTATCTAGAGTAGGGACTGTGGTCCTTTAAATATATAACCGTACTCCTAGAAAACCCTCCTTATACGTAAGGTACGTGTACTCTATCTACTTTATTGCGGATTATATAAATTATATAGATTATATAGATTACATCACGTGACTTAGTTACTATTTCTCGTCACATGGTTCTACCGGATCTATTCTGGACCGTGCCTTTATTAACCAACTAGCTTCTTTTAACTCTTCCCTAAGTAGTCGTAATATTGTACTTAAAGCGTCCGTAATAATAACCAATAGTTTATATAGCCCTTTTCTTAATCTAAAAGCTGCCTTTTATTTATTGCCTTCTTTAATTCTAATTTAATAGTACGCCTATCTTAGATCTACCTTTATAAAGATTTACGCGTTGCCTATCCTGTCTTAGATTTCGCTAATTAAGGGTAAAGGATACCTATCCTTCTAAGTAATACTATTTAACTATCTATAGTTAATGCATAACCTAAGTTTACTATTCTTCTTTAGTATAAACAGTACTAGATAACCTACTAATGACTGTAATAGTCTAATATATCCCTTTTATAAGTTTTCTTAAATAAACTCTTTAAGTGCGCTCGCCTCCTCTTAAGTAAGCTTATAGGTTAGAAAGAACCTTAGACTTATTTCTAGTTCTAACTCTATTTTATAGTTCTATACTATATAATCTACTAGCTTTTTACTTTTTAGGCTTTATAGTTTTTTGCTATACTTATAGTATCTTTTTAGTACGTAACTTAAGCCTTACTTAGTCTCTTTATATATTACTCTAACTTAGTACTATACTAACTTAGTTTGCTATTATATCCTACGGCGTTAAGTATTTCTAATAACGATCTAACCTATAATCTAATCGATCCTTAGGTTATATTCCTATAACTAAGGCATACCTAATACTGCCTTATCCCGTCCTAATAATAGGATATTAAAAGATATCTTAATTTGTCTTTCTTTAATAGTTATCTAAATAGGTCCTATTTTAAGGTTAATAATACCTCCTCTATAGGCTATCGGATCTCCTAAAATTATAACTAATAAATAAGGTTACTCCTTCTGTTTATAAGGTAATCCTATTCTTTTAACTACTGCTAGTAAAATATAGTTCCGCGTTACTCCACTATCTATTAGTACTTTAAACTACTAATCTTACTAATTAACTTATAAATTTAGGTGTCGTCCTTAAATTCCTTTAAGGGTCTAAAGCTCTACTATTAGCTCCCTCTAGTCCTATAGGCCTCCACTTTTCCTAATTATTAGCTGCTTAATCCTGTCGTACTTAGCTCGTTCTTTAGCTAATACCTAGTTCGCTTTTTGTCTTTAATATACTATAGACACGTATTCTCTAAGCATTTCTACTACTATTGTCCGTCTAAGCATTTTTCTATAAGGAATCTTTCTAGCTAAAGTGTTAAATCCCCTAATTCTTGAATTTCTGCTAGATGCTATTTGTACATATACTTAGCATTTTTATACTATTGCTTATCCGGCGCCTAATATATCCTTATAGGGTATTTCTAATTATTTTCTTTCGGATTCTTATATATTTTATATATTTTATCTATATATATAATCTATAATAGCGTATAATATACTAGGTGCTTTAGGTTAACTCTTAACTTATTTTTATCTTTAAGTTTAAACCTCTATCGCGTTAATCTAAACGTTATAACTTCGTTTATAGGTATTAAGATATATCTCTCACTTCTTTAATCCTCTAATTATTTCTTTAGATCCTTTAATATTATAATTAAGGCTCCTTTAATATAAGTTATGGCCTTCTCTATAATCGGGTGGTCTTAGATAACTCGTTTATCTAACTATATATAGAGGTCTTTCTACTTATTATTATATCGTTATCTATACTACTTTTAGTATAGCTACTGGAGTATATACGGCTTATCCGTAAGGAAGTATTTTTTTATTACTATATTATAATAGCCCTTTATATATTGTTCTTTAAACTTAGTAGGGATCCTTAGATCCTCTTTATTTTCCAGTTTAGTAAGCTACTTAGCTCTTAGTATGCCTGCCCTAGGCCTATTAGTAATTCTTTATACTAGTACTCTATTCTTTATATATCCCAATATACTAGATCTCTTATCTAGTTTCTATTCTTACTATATAATAATTCTTCGTCTAAATTCTTCTATGGTTTCTTTTAGTTTGCGTCTTATAGATAGGTCCTTAAAGTCTTCTTACTTCTTAATTTTGGTATTAATGTTTTAATCTAGTTGCTAAGCCTTGCTTATAATTTCTTTGGTAGTCCTTATTTATTTTTAGAAATCTTAGTCCTATAGGATTCTTAATCCTAAGCTTGCTTTTATCTTAAGCTTTACTCTAGCCTTAGTCTAACTAGGCTTTACTAGTGTTCTTATCTTATCTTAAGAGTCTTAAATCTCACTTATCTTATCTTAAGAATCTTATACCTTTAGGAAACTTCGTCCTAAGCTTATTTATATATTACTAAACTAAGCCGTTGCTCTGCTCTATCGGTTATTGTCTATTATAGGTCCTTAAGCTTACTTTATCTCGTCTTAAGAATCTTAGTTATCTCGCATCTTATCTTAAGAATCTTAAGCTTTTAGCCTTTTACCTTTATTAAGTGCTGAAGTAGTTCGCTATCCTACTTCTCTTACGTCTTGTAAAGCGATAGATATTGTGTCTAGTAGGGTCTTAATCCCTACTAATATTCCCTATTCTATAGTGGAATTATCCTCTACCTCTTATATAATATCTCTAAGGTCTATATGCTCCTAATAAGCTGCCCTTATTGCCTTATTATTATAGAATGTTTCGCCTACATTAAATTTATTATCTTTAATATCCGATCTACGAACTAGTTTATTAGTTCCTCTATATTCTACTAAGTATAGCTCTTATAGCTAATAGCTTACACTATACTTAGCGTCTTTATAAATTTGGTATACATTATTATAATAAAACGTAAAACTTTTAATTAAATATTCTTTTATTCCTCGTAGTATATTATTATCCCTCTATACGTATATATTATCTACTAGTCTCGTTCCTTTTACTATATAATAATTTTAACCACTTTTATAGTCTTTAACGTAATAACCCTGTTTTCTATAATTTATATAAGCTCCTTTTTTAAACCATTTTTCTTACTATAAAGTCCGCCTAAACGTCTTCTACTATTGCAATCCCTAGTTTGGCCTCTACTCTTTAGACCTTTAATTACTTAATCCTTATCCTCTAGGTTTCTATAATTTCTTATTCCATCTCTTAGATTCTTTAGTACTACTTAAGTCTATTAGTTCTGCGCCATACTATAGTTTTTAACTTTAACTCTATTATCGCGTACTCTGCGCCTTATATAACTATAGAACTCTATCCTAACCCTTTTTAGTCTACTCTCTTTAGTAGATTCTATTATTAATCTTAATTGCTTAATTAATTAAATTCCTAAAAGTATCTGTATCTTCTATTAGAATAATTATATCCTAGACCTTTGCCTTAAGTCCTTATTTATACTATGCTATAAGCGCCTTATCGTTCTATTTAACCTATATTGCTAATATTTAAAACTGCGTTATATACTTAATTACTAAAGTTCTTTATACTAGGTTTTAAAGCTTTCTTTCTACCATTATAGTTGCCTCTAAGTCTCTAAATATCTACGTTAATTATTCCGCGAACCCGTTCCAACTTAAGAACATATACTATACTTTTTGGTTAGTGGTCGTTATACTATGTTCTTATATCTCTATAAGGTAAGGTTTAAACTACTTAAGTACCCTTCCCGTTAAGAATAATCTTGTATAGGTGACTTAATCTATAGGCGTTTCTAGTTTAACTCCTTCTTACGTAACCTTAAAGTGCATTTACGTAAGGAATCCCTTAAGCTTTAACTTTTCTCCTAAGAATTGCTTAATTAAGGGTAACTTAACCTTAGCTGCTCTGATCCCACTAATCCTTTCTTTAAGTATCTTATTATTATCTATTAATTAATTAACTATTTCCTATAGCTATCTAATAGTAACTAGCTAAGAGTTAGTGTCTTTTACTATACTCAGAGTTGCTATTAAGCAAGCTGGCTTGTTGGCTTGGCTTGCTTGCTTGATTAGTCATCAATCAAGCGTATGGAAATAGTCAAGCAAGCCAAGCTAGCTTGCAAGCCAACAAGCAAGCATATGGTTCAAGCAAGTCAAGCTGGGGGTCTCGGCTTGGCTTGCTTGCTTAATAGCAAGTCTGACTATACTAGTGTCGTTACCTAATCTTAATATAGTTACTGCCGTTAACATTATTGTAGCTAGTGCTTTTAGTAGCATATTATTTAACTTTATTAATACTATAACCTTAGTAGTGAATATATAACGAAGCCTTATAGTAAGAACTACGGTAGACTTATTAATAGGCTAGGTATATAGGTAAATAAGAAGTTAATAACGTAATAATAACTAGTAGAGTAGTTGCCTAATAGATTAACTCCAATTATATTCTAAGATTTACTACAAAGGAGAGAACTATCTAAGTAGGGATTATGGTCCTTTAAATACACAACCATACTCCTAAGAAATCCCCTTTATACGTAAGGTACGTATTATACGTATTATATATACGTTCCCTTTATATACTGCGTATACTGCATATAACGTTATATAACCTTAGTTACTATTCCTCGTTATATAGCTTAATCGGCTCTATCCTAGACTGTACCTAAATTAACTAACTAGCTTCTTTCGACTCCTCTCCTAGTAGTCGTAATATTGTACTTAAAGCGTCTGTAACACTTATAGAGGTAAAAGAGAAGGTTATAAACCCCTATAGCGATAAGGTCGTTAATCTAGTGTAATTATAGGCTAAAACGGCCCTTCTATTTATCTAGTTTAGGCTATATTATTAATAGTAGTACATTAGGCGGCGTAATACCTATATAGCGGATTTCGAAGCAGCCTATTTATAAGGGGTATTCTACTATTAACTTTATAAACTCTTATAGGAGAGAGTTTAAGTAATAGCCTACTATCTACTCTTAGTTTTACCTCCTAGCGCGCTAAATCTAGTCCTTACTAACCCCCTTTAGCTCCGCTATTTTAGCGCTAGTACTCCGCCTAATATATATCTTCTTCTCTAAGAAGATACTAATATACTAAAAGGCCTTTATAACCTAATCTTGCTATAAGTTATATAAGAGGGTCGCCTTACGGTCCCTACCGCTTTTAATTAGGTATATATTATACTATACTAAACGCCTACTAAAGTCCGGAAACAGCTCTATACTAAGATTCTAGTAATATAAAAGATAGAAGGCTAGCCCGCTAAGCATATAAATAAGCGGCTTTTTGTTCTATAGGGCCCTAATAGTTTTAAGGTAACTATACTAGTTCTACTTACTTACGCGCGTAGTAAATATTAAGGGTATATAGCGTATAGGGCCTTTACCCTTAAATTTAAAGGTAAATAGATCTAAGATCTTAGTGGAGCGTTTATTACCGCCGTGGGTAAGTATATAGTAGCCTAATAGGATATTAATAAGCGTATAGAAGTAGCACTCTAGGGATAAGGTAGCGCCCCTAGCCTAGAGCTTACGGTAGACGCTCTAGAACTCGTCCTTAGTATAGCCGTTAAGGAGAGTATCTCTACCCTTATCGGCGAACTACTCTTTTTTACACTGCGTATTCCTCTACTATAGCGTCTTTAGGTACTCCCTAATACTATCCTTCTATAGAGACGGGTGGCTATTTATTTTTATAGCTTTCTATATCTAATAGAGATCCGTTAGAGTAGTAATATAGCTATAAACTAACTGTCACGGGAGTCACCCACGCACGTTCGTCCCGTAACACCTACGCACGTAACATCGCAACCCCTATATCTTCGACCACGTTTCCTAACCTATTCCTATTCTATATCAAACATCTTAAACCATTACGCGTTAATATACTTAGCACGGTTAATAGCTAGCAATTAAGCTTATTTATAAACTGCTTTATCGACTCCGTAACACTACGTTCGATCCCCTACCTACCGGTATTATATTACTAGACCGGTCGCGGGCTGTTATGCTACGGCCGCATTATAATAACTGTATAGCGGGTAGCAAGACTGCCGCATATAATAGGAAGGGTACCTACTGGCATATTACTGCCCTTCGGTTTAACCTGATGGCTCGCATCCTACTACATAACGACCCCGACCCCAACGCTAGCATTATACTACTGTCCTACCAACCTACCCCATTACTGCCCTGCAACCGACAAGAACTCGCACCGATACGCCTACAAAACGACCCCAATAACCTATTATACCGATACGCCTGCGACCCTATCGCTTACATCATACTAATCGATAAGCCTTGTGCCGATACGCCTACAAGCCAAACATAACTAGGTAGAGCCTCGCTCCCTAGACCCCCAAACCCGTCGCTAGCATCATACTGCTACCCCGACCTGTTAATAAGACCTCGTGCCAGTATACCTACGAGACGACCCCGTTACTGGTACCGTACTACTACCGTCCGAACCTGCCGCCGAAGCTCTCTATATCTAATACCCGGATCGTCCTAAGCCGCCCAAACCTATCGCTAGCATCGTACTACTACCGCCAAAGCCATCCGCATCTAATACCTAGATTGTCCTAAGCCGCACAACCCTGCGCTAGTACCGTACTGCTACCCAAACTAATAAGCCTCGTGCCAATACGCCTACGAGCCAACCCCGTTGCTAGCACCGTACTGCTACCCAAACTAATAAGCTCCGTGCTAATTTGCCTACGGACCCTAAACCTATTGCTAGCACCAGGGATGCACATAATCACTATAATTGTAATTAGGCCATAGATTTTAATTCTTATAAAATCACCGCACCTAATTCTGATTGATTATATTGATTATATTGATTATATTGGCCACGGAGGTAGCTTTACCTATGGGTAATATTAACCTGTGACGACGGCTGTCAGACATCAGTATTAGCCTAATATCGTCTTGTTACACCACCCTCTAGGGACCCCTGTAGGGGGTCAATTCTATTATATATATTAGGGCTCTTAGAGCCACCTTAAATAAGATAGATTAATCGTTTAATTCTGTGTCTCTATATCAATTAGCTAGCTATATATCATTCGTAATACCTGCCTGGCTGATAGTTATAAGCCCGGTAACCTTCTAAGCACTAGGGAGATCTTAGTGGCCAGACGACTACCACTAAGCCTCTTTAAGCATAGTTTGTCATGAAATATCGCGTGCTTTACGCGTAAGCGCGTTTCTTTACGCAACCTTAAAATAAAAGCCACTATAGCAACCAAGGACTCTATAAACCCTCTTTTGCTAATCTAGAAAGACTGGCCTATATAGTTTTAATTTATCTGCTAAGAAGTAAGTTTTGCGAAGATCTGGGACTATATTAACTCAGATAAGACGGAGAACAAAATTAAAGAAAATAATAAGCTAGCCATACCTTTAATAGCAGCAGCTCCTATAGCACCTATAGCAGCACCTGCAGATCCTATAGCACTAGCAGCGAATCCTGCAGCTCCTGTAGCACAAGCAGCGGCTCCTATAGATTTAGTAGCAACTCCAGTATCTACTAGAACAGCTACACCTGGGTTATTAAGTTAAGGATAATAAACTTAGCAATCTCTAGAGATATAAAGAATGCTCTTTAAGCTCTATAAGCTCTAACGATAGGACTACCTAAAGCGGGAAGAGAAGCTCCATACGTTTGTAGTACTCTTATATGCCACTATAGGCACCAACTTCTTAGGGTATCTTAAAAACCTTACTATACTATATTTGGTTTTAAGACAGCTAAAGAAGGTAGCAAAGCCATCTTAAGCTACGCTATAGTAAATAGTATTGGACGATCTTAAGAAACGGAAATAAAGGCCTAAATATTAGATACTAGAGTTATAGCTTTAGCTTTATATTACTATTATATAGAACGGCGAAGAGCTAGAGGAAGGGTTAATAGAGGTAATAGAGAGCAGTATTATATAAGCCTTTGTCTAGGACTATAAGGAGATCTATCCAGCTCTGTACTATGCCTTTATCTAGAAGGTAGCGAAGAGGTTAGAGAAGCTTAAAATGGTGACAATAATTAAGGAATTTAACCTCCTCTATAAGCATCTAAATACGGGATATAACGCCTATACTATACTCTTAGGGCAGCCAGCTGCAGATCCTATAATGTCTACTACCCTAGTACCTTTTTAATCGCCTAAGACAAAGTGTTTTGCTTATGGTTTACCCTATAAGTTAAGAAATTATAAGTAGCTGTTTTAGTCTCTTTAAGGTACAAACTTTATACTAAATAACGAGTATTTAAGAAAGTATTAAGAATGGCTTAAGGTCCCAATAAATAAGCAGTATTATAATAAAAGGGTTAAGTAGATTAAAAGGGAAGGCCCTAGGTTAAGGACGTCTCTATTAGCTTCTGCTAAAAAGATTAAAAATCTAGATAGGCCCCAAGCTATAGCAGCTGCTGTAATAATATTCTACTTATTATTATTATCGCAGGAACATCCAGATCTGTCTTTAATTAACGCCTAGGGGTACGACACTATAGCAGACACATACTTCTACAACGATATTAGATACTTCCGTAACTTTAAGCTAAGTATATTTATAGCAACGGCTAGAGATTCTAGAGCAGAAATCTATAGATACAGTAATATTAACTTAGCCATTAAGGTGGGCGAATAACGTCTAACTAGGTATCTAATATTAAGGAATATAGTATACGCTCCTTATTTTCATACCAATTTAATATCCGTAGCGAAGCTCTATAGGGTTAGAGTAATTATAGACTAATTTATAAACCACCTACGCTATAAGGATGACGGAAGCTTATTTGCCAACCTTACGGAATACGGAGGTCTTTACCTCATTAATGCTATCGCCTACTTACTACCTACTCCTATAGCCTACGCTACGTCCACCAGATTCTTTAAGACCTTAGCATATAATAAAGTATAGCATTAGCGCTTACTACACTATAATATAGAGTTAGTAGATTATCTGCTAACTACGGTAAACGGGGTTAAAGTGGTTAAGACGGACAGAGGAAGAACTCCGTATGGTGTACTACTTTATAAACTATATATTCTTAGAAAGATAACACAGCAAATATCTTATAAAATATCCGTAAAGGGAACCTACCCTTTTAAACGTATATACTTTAATATTATTATAGAAGAAGACGGGTTTAATAGAGACACGTATATAGCTTACTTTTAGTATAACTATATAAAGTACCATCGTACTTTTCCTATTAAGAACTATAAGTAAGAGACACTACTCCTACTCTTTAAATTAATAATAGCATTTACGAAGAAATTTAATACTTAAGGTGTCCGTATTTAGCATATAGATAAGGAGCAAGGTATAGGCGCTAGGGTAAAGAATCTCATCTAGCTTAACGGAGGTGTTATTAAGCAATTAATACTAGATACTCCTACTTAAAATAGACCTATAAAGAGGTTAGGGCGAGCTATTTCCAAATAAGTAAGGACTGCTATTATTAAAGCAAAGTTACCCGTAGATCTATAGCCCGAGTTTATACTTCTAGCAGTATTCCTACTTAATTAAACTCCTATTAAGTCTATTAACTGGAAGACCCTATTTAAGATACTATATAAACAGAAGCTATGGCTAGTAAGACTTCGTATAGCCAAATCTTTAACCTACGTACTTATTAAACACGGCATTTCTAGGAAGGCAAAGTTTAAACCACAAGCCCAAATAGGTTATCTCGTCGGCATAGAAGCGTTAAATATCTATAGGATATAGATACTAACCACTAACTACATTATCCGATCTCGTAACGTACGAATTAATAAGTTAAAGAGATATTAATCTTCTAAAATACTAGAACACCTCATTATCTCATAGGCTTAAAAGGACCGTTTTCAGCAGGTCTAAGACCTACTAGATAATCTTTAAGATGGCAGTAAGGACTAGATAAAGAACTTTAATAAAGAACTGGATATAGAACTACCGCATTTAGCAAATATTAACGTTACTCCTACATTAAAAAGTATTCAGATCTTAATAGAAGAACTCCGTTAGCTACCTACCCCAAAGCTAACTCTAGAACCGTCTAAACTATTAGCGTCTTTAGCGCCTTAGCAATTACCATCTACCGTGGCATTTACGCCATAAATATCATCTACTACTTAGTTATCTTCTAAAGTCACTAAACCACCGTTTATAGATCCTATACCTTATTCCGAACCTTAGACGATAACAGACTTATTATTAGGGGGTAAAAGACGTTCTAGCCGTAAAAAGCGGTCTATAGCAAAGAAGAAAGATATACCAAATTAGGATCTATAACGACGAGCCTTTACGGTTTAAATTAATAACGGTAATAATATTATTAGTCCTAATATAACACCATTAGCTTATACTTTCTATACTACTGCTATAAAGATATACGGATATTAAGACGACTTTTTACCACCACCAAAGTTATAGAAAGAGATGCTTAATTATAAGTACGCTATAGAGTTTAAAGTAGCTGCTTATACTAAAATAAGGGCCTTAACCGGAAAGCAGACCTGGGACGAAGTACGACTAATTAAAAAGGTTTATTAACTTCCTACTATATAGGTCTTTATGTATAAGGAAGATTTAGACGGCTTTATTACAAAATTTAAAGCTTATCTAGTTGTCCACAGAGACCTTTAAGCAGTCTTATAAGAGGAGGTTAAAGCTATAACAGCAGCCTATCGAACCTTCCGTCTACTTTACGCTCTTACCGCTAGCTTCGACCTTAACATCATATAAGTTAACGCCGTCAATGCATTTATCAATGCCTTAGTTAACGATAAGGTCTACCTCATTCCCCCTAAGGGTATAGACCTACCGCCTAGATTCTCTCTCTGTCTAAGAAAGGCAATATACGGACTACGGAAATCTCCTAAATTATAGTTTTTAGAAATGTCTGCTGCTTTGCGGAGTATAGGTTTAAAAGCTATACTAAATAAGCTATATCTCTATATACACCCTACCAAACCTATTTTTATATTCTTCTATATTAACAATATCCTAATTATAGGACACCCGAGCTATTAATAGCAAATAGAGGACATCCTAAAGTAGCTATAAGATCGATTCAAGATCCGCCAAATACCTTAGTTTACGTCATTTCTAAATACTTATATCGTGCGAGATTAATAAAAGGGAAAGCTTTAGCTCTATTTAAATTAATATCTTAAGAAGCTAGTCTTAATATACTATCTAGAATATCTAAAGCCATTAGCTACACCACTATTAGGCCAGGAATTAACGCCATATAAGGGAGAAGCTACGCCAAATTAGATAAAAGGATATTAACGTTATATAGGTTCTGCAATATATCCGGCATCTACTATATAACTAAACGTTACTTTCTTAGTTAGTAGGCTAGCTAAGTTCTTATAAAATCTATCGCCAGCTTATCTTACGGAGATTAATAGATTACTTACCTATCTTTATAATACTAGATACCTCGCTTTTAAGTTCTCTACTATTACGCTGTATAAGATAAACCAGGTTCTAAAAGCTGCTTTTAATACTAGCTTTACTAACAATACTTTAACACGTTAGAGCTCACAGGGCTTCTTAATAAGCTTATTTAATAGGCCTATAGTATAGTAGGTAACTAGATAAAAGGTAGTTACTAAGTCTATTACAGAGGTAGAACTCCTAGCTCTCTTATACGTTAGTAGGGAGGTCGAGTATATAGTTTGGATCTTTAAAGCTATTAGATTCGATCCTAAACAGGACGTTATTATTAATTATAATAATTAGCAGTTAGTATAGATCGTGATAAAAGAGACCCCTACGGTATTTACAAAACTCTAATATATAGATATCCATTAATTCTAGCTTCGCTAAGAAGTCCAAAACGGAAGCTTTGTCGTATAATGGGTACTAACGAGCGAGATAGTTGCAGATGGACTAACTAAAGCTCTATTAAAGCAAAATTATCAAAAATTCGTTAACGTGGTAGGGCTCCGCGATATTAGATATCTGGTTAATTAACGCTTAGCAAAGCTTACTATCAGCTTATCTATCACGACTACCTAATCCGGTAATCCAGCTCTGCCGCTCTACGCCAGATCTAAGGGGGTGTGTTAGCTACGGAGGTAGCTTTACCTATAGGTAATATTAACCTGTGACGACGGCTGTTAGACATCAGTATTAGCCTAATATCGTCTTATTACACCACCCTCTAGGGACCCCTGTAGGGGGTCAATTCTATTATATATATTAGGGCTCTTAGAGCCACCTTAAATAAGACAGATCAATCGTTTAATTCTGTGTCTCTATATCAATCAGCTAGCTATATGTTATTTATGATACCTGCCTGGCTGACAGATTACACACTAATTTCCTAATTAGGGTCAGATTGATCCTGGCTTGAGAGAGGCTCTAACGAGTCGTACTTATGGTGATTGAAAAGGAGCTCCAGATGGGATACGCGTCGACGCGTATACAATAACTTTTCCTAAAAGACCGCACGGACGTTTTTTGTATTTGAAACAGTAGGCTCGGCGCTTTTTGGTCAACGCCGACCATATGATAGAAAATCAATAAACAACTTTCTTAACACCAAAGCTTTATTACCACATTCTATTCCTTCCTGTTCTTACCATGGGTGATTATATTGATTATAAACATACAATCATAATCAAAAGATTGATTTTGATTATGATTAATTAGATTATATAGTAATTATAACTTATGTAACTAATAAAAGCATTATGTGTATCCCTGGCTAGCACTATACTACTACCCGAATCTAATAAGATCTCGCGCTAATACGCCTGCAAACCAACCCTAAGCTAGCACCTTACCACTATATAAGCCAACAAATACCGCTAAGAACGCCCGCTTTGGACCGTATTTTAGACCAAAAATAACCGATTTTTAAAATAATTTTTTAGGGGACCTAGTATAGATAATAGGAAGCCGTAGAGCTACTAAAAGCGAGCAAGGGGACCGTACAAGCTCTAGTATATAGCGTCTCCTAGCAGCAAGGACTGTAGCAAAGCTAGCAACAGAGGCTAGGGCTATATTTCGGGCTAAACGAGCCAGTGGCCCAATAATTAAGCAAGGAGGCCCGAACCGGCAAAGCCACATAGGTAGAGGACGTAGAGGCGTCGGAGCAAGGCTAATATAGCTTTAGCTTTCACCCACCCACCCTCCCCTTTCCTTTCCTGTCTTTTCTTTCTGCATACATATACGTCTTACAGGAGCTCAGGTTTAAGAGGGGGGTACTATCACGGGAGTCACCCGCGCACGTTTGTCCCGTGACACCTACGCACGTACCATCGCAACCCCTATATCTTCGAGCACGTTTCCTGACCCGTTCCTGTTCTGTATCGAACGTCTTGAACCATTACGCGTTAATGTACTTAGCACGGTCAATAGCTAGCAATCAAGCTTATTTGTAAACTGTTTAGTCGACTCCGTAACACTAACCGCTATAAAAGCCGCGTCTCCTCTTAGGGTACGTTAATATTGGCTTTACGGCTCTTCTCTTTTAAGGGCTAGCTTACAACCTCTTTAATAAGGAAGAGAAGTAGCTTATCCTCCATAACGGTATCGCTGTTATAATACTACTTCCGTTTGTCATAGCACTGGCAGAAAACGGTAGAACTTGGTTGGCAGAACTTGGCAGAACTTGCGGTTACGTGACTAGAGGACCGCATAAAAGAACCCTACTTCGACCGGCGCCGCTCTTCTTCTCCTTTCCTTTCTCTAGCTTTAGATCCTCGTTTATAGACAATCTAATCGTATAGGCTTGCGTGTCTCTCTTGCCGTGCTCGCGCCTCGATTGACTGAGTCGCTAACACCGTTTATAGAAGGCCTAGAGCTAAATAACGCGTTAGTTACAGGCCGCGATACTTTTAGAAAGGGGGGGGG
>Ga0307515_10002413_pt1 | contig 40756 bp, 35 predicted proteins | sample 17_EM_MG_FD_194513 | JGI IMG/M metagenome (GOLD analysis project Ga0307515, IMG submission 194513) | Populus trichocarpa ectomycorrhiza microbial communities from riparian zone in the Pacific Northwest, United States - 17_EM | ecosystem: Host-associated > Plants > Roots > Unclassified | place... | reverse complement strand
GCCGCTTTCTCCGCGTCTTCCAACGTCTCCGCTTTTCCGTAACACGATTCCTTTCACACCACCCGTATCTTCCTCCTATTATTCCTAGGTACCACCGTCCCTGCTTGCGCCGTGACAGTATGGGCTATCTGGATCCTCCATGGCATTGTCTTGCTTCACATCGGATTCATTGTCTGCCTCCCAGTCATCTTCGCTCTCATTTGGATTATCCAAGTCACCATTCCTGTCAAGCCAATCCTCAGTGTTGGAAATGCTTTCAGGTGCACTATCCTCATCACTCTCTGTTGGAGGACGGTTGATTCTTCTGATTTGGCGGACATTTAATACCTGAGTTCATCCTCCAGGAAGGTCCTTTGCAGACAAAGTTGGTGGCAAAGGTGATCATTCCAACAATTTAAATGCAGCTGCACCATCATGTTGAAAGTAAAACCAGGATGCTTTGATGATCTCCTCCGTACCTGAAATGTAACCAACCGCTGTCATTTGCTTCTTTTGAGCGTCAGATTCCCTCTGTGTAGCACATAGGGTTTGCCTGCCTTGCCTCATCTCCAGAAAGTTGTGGACCTTGGCCATTCAGCGCAATGTTTTTTCCTCTGCCTCTGACTTCATTTCGAAGTCGTTTTCAGTTTCGGCTGTATCCAATGCTGGGTCATCGCCTGCCAATATCTCGTGATTGGTTTGAGCAAACTGCCTTACTAGGACGTTTTTGCGATGGGTTGCGCCTGTGGTTTTCGACTGCTTGCAATCAATAACATCTCGCCCAATGGAAAAACTGGCCTCCACTCCGACACCATGTGGTATGATTCAGAATATGTCGCATGCCACCTTGGAGAGATCTGTGTACTTTGAGTACAATTCCTCTTGTTGGTGCCACCAGTCGGTGACATCCGGTATCCAAAATGTACAGTGAATCTCCATAAGGTAGAAGTGTTAAACATTCAGATTCGAATTAAGTTGGCCGCAGTTCTGTGGTGTTCAGGCGGTGGATTCAAATAGAGTCTTGCAGCGATCAATCAGCGTGCTGCGCGATTGCTGCGTCCGGGTGTCATTGATGGCATGTTTTTAGGCATCAGGTATTCTTCATCATCGCTGGATAAATCATATGGATCAAAAGAAGATTGACCAGATCCAGAAGCCATATGCAGAGGGGAAGAGAGTTTTGCTCAGTATTCTTTTGAGTTTAATGACGGAAAATCGTATATGTTTGGCACAGCATTCATTCTCGACATACTTCAGAAAGCCATATCGGTATTGAGTAGTATACAAAGTCTCGTCCTCCGGATTGATTTCCATTTCCTTGTCGCACTTCGTAAATGATTGCAACTTCCGGAATGGAACCAGGATATGTGGTGAAATGAGAGGCATACCAGTCGCTGGAGTAACTTGAACATAATATGTGGACAGCTTCTGTCTTGCAAACTTCACAGCAAAGTATATGTCTTCCTTCCATTGAGTCTTCTGCTTAGCTAAAGCTCACATAACGCAATCGATATGATCGAACATGTCATTGTACACAGTGCTAACATGATGCAGGGTAATCGGATGCCGTTTCGACATCCACGGGGTCGAGTATCAGAACGGCTTTAAAACTTTCAGGACATACTTGACGATGGTCCATTCATCCTGTGTTGTCATGCGTGGCCAGTGATCACTGTATTGTTGATTCTTGAGCCACTCACGGGTGAATTCACATAATCGGTTGGTTTGCTCAAGCAACTCCAGTTTCAAATTCCAGTGTGTCTCCACATCCATAATTGGCAGTACTGCAATTCATACTTTGGCTTTTTGACAGTCAATGAACTCGTTTCGATGGCCAGCTGTCAGTGTAATCAATACAGGGAGCATTCGCTGCTATATTAAGCAGCATTTCAGGACTGTCAACATATCTTGAAATGAGTACTTTGTCAATTATCTTGGCTAAATGTGGTCTCATGGCCAACACCTTGTTGATTCTAGCATTGCCCTGTGCTCGAAGTCATTGACTCTTCCCATTGTCTGTGCTTTCATTCTCTCCAAATTGCTGATCTCGCTCATAGGCTTCCGAAGACTGTGTGGGGCCGTTTACACCGGGACTGCTCATGAATGCACCCAAACCAAGCTGAATGACGTGTGCCATACATGGTATGTGGATTCTCAATGCAGGGCACTCGATTCCAGAGGTCTCGATGGTTGATTGCGGTTCCCAAGTCATTGAGAAATTGGAGGAAGCATTATCAGTTGGGTTTCCAAGCAAACGACCTTCGGTAAGCTCAAAACAATCAAGAAATTACTTGACATTTATCCATAGTCTTGTTGCAGTATGTTGACCCTTGACTTATTACCCTCAATTAGCTTTCGAAATAGGAAATATGCATGCAACGTCATTGTCTGCGAGTTGTACTTCGTGCAGTGCCCAATTCCCACCCATAACGTAAGCAATGACTGACGTAATGGCTAGTTCATTGTTGATGTTCACCTGTCAAAAGCTAAACTAACTTTATTTCTTGGTCGCACCTGCTTTTCAGTTGCATCCACCGTCAGTGAGTATTCCCTGCAGCAAATGATGTTGAGGGTGCTGGCCGACGGTAGCACCAGCTCACTCCGTAATGGATTATATGACTGCTGCAGCAGTATTTTGATATAGCGTTCCGTGGATTATGAGCGAAAACACATCCTAACATGAGGTAGCGATTCGAGGTGGCTTGGTGAAATTTGGTGGTTAGGAAGTCCTTGGATGCTTGCTTGGACCGTTTGCTCTGTTAATGCAGTCAATATAGATAAGATTTAAATGTCGAATATGAATTTCCTTTGCAAACATACTATTGTCATTCCTCGACTTCCTTGTCTCTTCAGTATGGCCAAAGCTGTGTCATAAACAGTTGAAGTAGTTGATTCAGTAACTTCTGACTCTGCTAATTCATTTAACTTTGCGATGTGTGCTTGTGCCACTGGGTGTTTCCCCATTCAGCAGGTCACATGTTCTGAAGGATGGCAAAGAACTTGATGACAGATGATTCATATGATTCCGGGGATTCCAGTCTCCTCAATTCCACAATGCAAATACAGTCGCCATGAAGGCCCATGTCTAGAATTATTCGATGCAATCGGACACTTCGAGCCTACATTCATTGAAGCCCACCAAGCATCAAATATGAGTGGTCATGTTAGGTCAAACAAATCACGAATAAAGACATGCTCATTATTCAAAGATAATCTAACCTCTCGCAACGAGGTATTTCAAGATTTGGAATCCAGCATAGTGCTAGGAATTTGAAACTTGTCCAATTTGACTTGAGAGACTGTCAAATGATAAGTTATTGGAAAGTACAATGCGGTTTCTTAAATATTGACTCTAGAGCTACCAGCATGAAGAAAGTCAGAACTGTGAGACATTGCATGAGTATTTGTGAAGTTGTATACAAGGACATAGTGAAAAGACTGACCATTAAAAGCTGCATTTCGGAATGATGCAGCGCTGTTCCTTGCTGTGTATCATCGTGAGCCCCTACAAAAACCGTTGATGCTCCATTGATGTTCATTTTCAGGAGGTAGTAGCAATATCATTAGTTGCAGTGTTGCCTATAAAAGCAGCCGATAGATCGAGTATGGATTATGACAGTTGCACAGCCCGTGAATGGTCCAAGTCGCAAGACTAAAAGTCGTTCAGGCTGCATTGACGCTCATTGTTAGGAGCTGGTAGCAATATCGAAAGTAGCATTTTAGAAAGATGTTAGACCTGTGAGACATTGCATGCATATTTGTGACATTGTATACAAGTACATATTCAATTGTCAGACCTTGAAAAACTCGATTTAGGCATAATGCAACTCCGTTGAATGCTGTATACGTAACCGAGCCCCCACAAGAACTGTTGACGCTCTGTCGATGCTCTGTCATAGTAGGCGGTAGCGGAATTGTCCCCAGCATTTCTGCCCATAAAGGCGGCCTATATATCAATTATGGGTTAACACAGTTACGCAGCCTGCGAATTGTCCAAGTGGCAAGACTAAAGATCATTGATGCTCTATCAATGATCATTTTTGGCATCTGGTAGCGATATCGAAACTAGCATTATAGACAATACTTAGACCTGTGAGACATTGCATGCATATGTGTGAAGTTGTATATAAGGATGTACTGAATCGACTGACAATTGAAAACATGATTTCGGAACAATGCAACACAGTCTGTTGCTGTGTGGCTCATAAAGCCCCCACAAAAACTGATGTCGCTCCGTTGACACTGATTTTTAGCAGGCGGTAGCAATATCATCACTGGCATTTTTGCCTATTAAGGCAGCCAATACTGTGATTATGGGTCAATGTCATTGCACCGCACTTGGATGATCCAAGATACAACACCACAAATCGTAGATGCTCCAGTGATGCTCATTCTTAACAGATAGTAGCAATAGCGTTGTTAGCATATTTGCCTAGAAAGGCGGCCTATATATTGATTATGAGGTAATGATGTTGCCCAGCCATTCGATGATCGGTGATGCAAGACCGATAATCTTTGACGCTGTGTTGATGCACATTATGTGGAGATAGTAGCGATGTCATAGCTAGCATTTTTGCCGAGAAAGGCGGCCAGTATATTGATTATGGGTTAGAATCATTGCAGAGCCCTGCAATGTTCCATGATGCATGACCAATCATAGTTGACACTCTGTTGACGCTCATCTCTAGGATGGGGCAACAAGCATGCCGCATTCCCTGTTGCCAATAATGAAGACCAATACTTTCACTTTGGAAGAATACAACTATGCAGCCCTTAGATTGCTGATAGTGTATGACTGCAAATCGTTTACACTCTGTTCATGCTCACCTTAAATATATCCTAACAGTCATTTTACATTCACTAATTGTATGCCAAAATTCAACTAGTGGTTATTAGGAGCCAATATATGATTTCTATGACTACTCATTGGCATCCGGAAGCTTTGTCGCCTCTCATTTCGTGATCCACCATTACACACACTAACTGAGCGGTGGATAACCTTGTACTGTTACATTCCAGTGCTTTCAGCCAGCAATTTATGGCATGTTGATCCATTCACTAGTTTTTGATCAATATTGCCCGACATACTCACCTTTCCTCAACCAGCTGCTCCTCCTTGATTTCCATGACCTACATTAGGCAATTTGTAAAACCTCAACGATGTGCACCAGATCTGAGCGCTGAGTTCTGCTGTTGGACGCATGGATGAATGCAGCATGACGGTCGTCATTCCTCCGGGAACGCATTGTGCATTGAGCGCTCCTTGTATGACTAGTATGACATCACTGACTCAAATAATGTGATTAAATTTTGTCACTAATTCGGATTTAGCATTCTCACTTAATCGTAACTGGCAGGATGATATCAAGTTCACTGGTCGTCTATCAACCAGATTTGGTGTCTACAACTTTCGCATGGCCCATATGACCCTTGAACATGAACAGCTCAATTATCATGTCTCACAATTTGGTCACTGAAATCATGAAAAAGCTGACACGTAGCAAATTAGGTTCACTACTTTCTTCTGGAACAGAAATGTGGTCAAAATTTGCAATTTGCTCCTGTATTCCGGTGAGGCAGGTGCTGTCACCATTTCTTGGTCCGAATCCGATTCCCATCTGGTAATTGCCTTGGGAGATTATAGCCAGGGGTAACAGCTGACTTGCTAAACAGCCTTCGATTTCTTAATTGGTGACGAATTGGGCACCGTGTTGGGCGGGAGAGGCACTATGTGTTCCTGTGAGTGTGGATTCCCGGAACCTAGTCTAATATGAGTACTTCCTGGTCCACAAGTTGCTTGCGGCATTTACTATCTTCCGGGTACGGTATCATCACAGTCTATTAGCTCACCAAGTGTTGTCGGTGCAGGTGCAACTACAACCTGGTGGGTTTGCGGCTTAATGCCTGCCGGAACTCCCAATTTGGCCATGCCGTACTTCGTATCTCTCTTACGAAAGTAGTTGGCCGCGTCCCTCCATCCCGGTTTGGTCAGTTCGTATAGCCAGATCTGCTTCTGCCAAAAGCTGCCCATGCTGTGCTGAACCGTTTTGGTGATTGTTCCCATCACCCAGACAGGATTGTCATCCTCGCTCAGCTTGCCCGGATCTGAATCTTCTTCATCATCATCCTCATCTGCCCCATCCTCCCTGCCTTCAGAAGGTGCAAGATCGCTCAGACTGTCTCCGATACCATTCGACATCTCCTTGAATGGTATTTCGCACTTTCCGGCTCTCAATCGCAAGATTTCGGCTGATCTCATATCATCCTACTGTTGCTGAATTGCTGTCTCTGTGTCTTCAACTTGCTGTCTTGCCACAGCGGTCTCTCAATCCACATAATCCTCTCTCCATTTCTCTTTCTCCTCATTGCTTGAAAAGTGCTTTGCCTTTCTTGTGATCGCCGCAAGGTTTGTTTTGCATCGCACGCTGCGCAATGCTTTCAAGGCTCGGATCCTTACTGCCTCCAAGCCAGTCTTCCCTTCATTAGTTTGCTGATGTCATTGTGTGGATCGGTTATTCAATTTGCCATATTTACCTGCCAGAAGTGGCACAAGGTTCTTTTTCGGAGCATAGACCATTGTATTTTGTGTTGACTTTGTTGATGCGCAAGATGTTGGATGTTGCAAGATATGGACCACATGGAGGCAAGCTGTGTCTTTGATGTCAAGGTTGGTACGCTTGATCAACTTGAACAAAGTAATATCTACGTTTTGACAGTCACTTCATTTGCAATAGTCATGCTAACTGTACAACATGACCTGCTTTTTGGCGTATGTTTCATATGAGATCCCAGGGGTGTCTTGAGACAAATAGCACCGGATGTCCTTTGCGTCGTAGAATGTACTTTTTGTTTCCAGCGATGATGTGGGTTCTGCATGTCTTTCACCTCGATTTATCCCGGTAAATAACTAGACAACATCACACTGACTTACGGCACATTGAGGGACCATTGGAAACCCCTTCAACCTGCCGCTATATGCAGCATGATTCATTTTGAGTGGATTGTGCAAGTTGGCTGTTACTCATTCCATTTTGACTTGAAGCTGACTTTAAATTCCTCAGGACTTCCCACTTCTTTTAGTGATCTTCTTCTTCTCCATTTCCACAACAGCAAATCATGGCTCCACAAACACCTCTGCAAGCTGCGAGAGGATCCGAATCTATTCGAACGACAGGCGCTTCACCCAATGTGCCACCCGGTGAGACACAGCAGTGACACCAACACCAGGTATTCCACCCCAACGCTGCCAATATTGCCGACTCACATATGACCCAGGATACACATTTAAAGATTGTAGGTAAAACCGGAAGACCCAAGAATAGGAAGCAGCATGCCATCGGATGTGAGTGAATGAAAATTGGAGTAGATGGCCATCAACTAACAATATACTGTGCAGCTGGTGTACGTAGAGAGCTACCTGAACAATTCATCCCCGCCCGTAATGGGGAACCTTCATGGTTGACCAAGGCATTTGTCAGCACAGTCAGGCAAATCGAACATCATGACGTTGACAGCTCAGGTATTTTCACAGGAAAATCTTGCAATAAGTGTCCCCAAGAGTGGAAGTAACAAAAATTAATAACCTGAGAGCAGGCTACGGAAGCATATATGGTCGGGGCAATACCCAATCACAAATTTGGATGCTGCAACTGATTTCTTGTAGGTTTTCAACATGTCTGCTACTATGGCAAGGCGAGGAGGTCGGGTACAGCTAGAACAGTTCGACATGCACCTTGCGATGATCATAGCCAAAATGGCCAAAGGACGGTTTTTGGGCGCCACAATTGAGGAAACACAATGCCTGATTCAGAAACCATGGGCCGAAGTCCGAGATGAGAAGAAGAGGGCGGTTGTGATTCCAGCGCATGAAACATTGAAGGCTGCGATAGAAAGACATCCGGCTATGGTTCTTGAAACTTTTACAAACGGCTTCCTTCCTTGCCAAAATGGCACTGCAAAGAATCCGCAGAGATGTTGGAGGCGCAAAGTCACCGGTGCACCTCCACCCTAACCAACACCATCTCCGCCTAGAACGCCTCTTGCGCCACCCACAACACCCGGTGACAATGAGGGAGCTGCAATGTTCGCAAACGGAGGCGTGCCACCCAGATATGTGTATATACATTGTCCACTTCCCTGCACTCAACTGTTCAATCATGATGTATTTGCCAAGAATCGTAAGCGCAATCAAGATTTCATTCCCGATTGGCTCACTGATGAAGGAACAGCCACTGGTTAGCACACAATCTGCTGCATGGTAATGGGGCTGACATCCATTTTGCAGATGAGAGCAGCCTGTTGAGCAAACCTGAAAGTGAAGACGAGAATGTATTAACATGAACGGGATATTTGAGTGTATGATTATCTACAATTAGCGGACACTTGAAAGTACATTTTAATAGATAGATATGTATGTGTTATGAAAGAACAATGTAGTGATAAAGGAGAAGGTACATGAAAATGATAGAAAGGCTGCCAAAACACTATTAACCATATTCTCTGCAAAATGAAATGAGAGCATATATCGGATATGCCCATTGCAAATTGAGCATCAATGGATCGTCAACAATATTTGGTTTTGTAATTCAGGTAATTAGAACGTGATCTGGTCATTGTCGTTCATGATCAGGGTATTGGCTGCCTATATGGGCAGAACCACTATCGATGACATCAGTACTATCTAGTGTGAGCAGCGGGTCCAAATTCCCGGGTTGGTTCCAGTTCCGGTTCTACCCGAAACCAGACGGTGGCAACGGGTCTTACCACACGAAATACCCGGCCCATTGGGAATGGGCCGGTTTCACAACCAAAAACCTGGCATTTCAACATCAAAACTTTGCCTCCAATCAAGTATTTGAGTTCTGATCGTATCATGACATGATCAGTACGTAGATTCTACATTTCTAGCCGCTCTTTCACCTCCCGATCTCAGATATGTGATCTGACAAATATTCTTTGAGTCGCTATCGAAAACCCGCGAATTTCGCTTGAAATTTGCACTGTTTTCTGAGCCACTCGATGAATATCAGTCGGATCGCAAATCGGAAAGCAAGAGGTGAAAGAGCGGCCAGAACTGCACAATCTACGTACTGATCATGTCCCAATACGATGAGAACTCAAATACTTAATTGGAGGCAAAGGTGTAGGAACCGTCAAGTTGGAACCGCGGTCCAGTTCCAACCCAGCCTATAACCTGCGGGTTTATTTCCGGTCAGGGTCGAAAACCCGCCAAGACTAAGCGGGTAGGGTTTTCGGCTGGGTCTGGAACAGAACAGAACAGAACCGCTGGCCAAACACCGGACCGCTGGCGGGTTACCTGGACCCGTTGCTAACAGTATTACTATCTCCTGGAAATGAGTGTCAATGGAGCGTCAACAATTGTTGGTCATGTAAGTAAGGAAATAGAAATGTGACTCAGTTGCTGTTATGCATAATCGACGTATTGGCAGCCTTCATAGGCAAAATAGGGTGAGAGATGGTTACTGCCCCATTGTTAAACTGAGTGTCAATGGACCATCACAAGTGATTGGCTTTGCATCTTGGGTAATCCAAGTGGCGACCAGCTGTAGATACCTAGAAATGATGTATTGGCAGCCTTGAGAGGCAAAAACAACAGCAAGATCCTACCTGCCTCATCCTGAAATTGAGTGTCAATGGAGCGTCCACGATTTTTGGCTTTGCACCTTGGGTAATCTAAGTGGTGACTGGCTGTAGATACCCAGAAATGATGTATTGGCTGCCTTTGGAGGCAAAAACAACAGCGACACGCTCCCTGCCTCATTCTGAAAATGAGCGTCAACAGAGCATCAACATTTTTGGTCTTGCAACATGGGTAATCTGAGTGTCACAGTGTGACAGGAATTCATATACGTAGTAATGGTGGCCGTTTCAGGCAAAACAGGGCTTAAAATCTTAGTTACCCTATCATCAGAGTGAGCATCAATGGAGTGAGAACAATGTTTAGTCTCGCAGATTGGGTAAAGAAGGCATTGCGTGAATATTTGAGCTCAGAACAATACTATCGACTGCCGTTATAGGCTAAGATACAATATCTATCTGGAAAACCACCCATTCCAAAATAAACGAGATCGCAAACTGCAAATCATGCAAAAACAGATTACTGGATGTTGAGTACATGATTTTGGTTAGATACTATTGTCAAACAGCAAAAACAAGAGTGTTATATGAATCTACAGATGGACCCACTGGACAACCCGCTGACGACCTACCCACTTCAGACAGGTTGGGAGACTTTCCATGAACAATACCCAAATTGCAAGTTCGTGTATAGTGACGACCTGGAAGGCAGAGTAGGCAACAGTTCAGTTCTGACCTGGACCCAGACCCGAAGTGACAGTCTGAAACCGTTGTGAACACTGGTCCCAGCAGTGAATATACCAGTTCTGATACTGACACCTAGGATCAAGTAGAGTACATGAGCTACATTCTATATTGGCTGACCCTACATTCACAATGCAAGAAAATATTGAATGTTAACCCAAGCATTTCTATATACAAAAAGGAAATTCATCGGGGAAAAGCTGTATCCATCTTTGAATAAGTAGCAAACACAGATATTGGGTACTTTTGTGATGCCCAGAGAAAGATAAGTGCAGCTATAAGTAGAATTCGTAAAATGCTAGTTTGATTAGATAGTCAATTTTGCAATATTTCTCTCTTTGTATCAGACTGAAAAAACACCAAGGTAGATATGGTGGGAGGCAGTACAACATCAGTGCAAACGAAGAGATAGCTAGTATATATTTATCCTTTGGGTATGTATTAATCTTAGCATAGTTTCGGTTTGGTTATAAGGTTATATGAAACTTTAATGAGGACAAGAGTGCTGTGCACAAAGGGCGAGAGAGCAGGTGTAGTGGGAAAATCCTTTCATCTCCACCACTGCTCACATTGGCAGGAGAAGAACAATGAGTTACAGGGATGAAGTAGATGGGCTAGGCAATGCAGAATTTATATATTTGAGAGGCTCCAGGGTGAATAGGTATCCATCTCAACACTCATACAATGAAACACACACTCTACATTTCTCCTGACTTGGTTCCACACACTACCATTGAGCCTTTGTAGATTCACAAAATTTGTGTAGTGTTAGTAATGGGTCCGGGAAACCTGCCAGCGGTGTGGGTTTGAGCGCAAAAGAGGGTTGGATCGGTCCAAAACCTGTCCAACTACCTGACCCACGGCCTCTTATGAGTCCGAACCCCAACTTGTAACCATCACCCCACAGGTTTGGCTGGGTTTGGCGAGACCTGTCGGTTCCAATCTCCTGTTCTGTGTTTCATGTGTCTCTATTTATAGTTGCATTCAGATATCCAACTGGAAATCGCAAAATATTAACTTTGGTACGTCACAATCGTTTTTTGATATATTGACCGCCTTCATAATCAAAACAAATATAGACACACTCCCGGCCCCATCTTGGAAACGAGCGCCAAGAGAGGGTCAACGATTTTCCGTCTTGCATCCTAGGTAAGCTGAGTGACGATATGTTGCAGACAGTCATAAATGTAGTATTGGCTGCCTTTAACGGAAAGAGAGAAATCGACATGTTCCTTGTCCCATCTCAAACATGAGCATCAACAGAGCATCAATGCGGGTTGGCCTTGCATCATGGTTAATCGAAGTGCGAAGTGGCCGTTATTGCCTATATACCACATTTGGACTGTTTCTGTAGGCTTAATCGCTCATGAGCACTTAGGTGCAGCTTGGTAAATGAAATAAGTTGTTACTGTCTGGGAGGCTATCACAGGAATATCCCTTGCTTATCGGCCTGTACAGGATGACAACTCCTTGTTTATGGATGCTTGTGATCAAGTGTCACTTATATTACTGAAGATGCAAGGCCAAAAATTGTTCACATTCCATTAACCCTCATTTTCACGATGGTGCAGGGAGTCTGTCCCTTTCCTTTTTCCCTGTAAAAGCAGCAGATCTTACATTTATGACTGTCTGCGACCGATCACCAGTCAGATCACGAAAGATGCAAGACCAAAAATCGTTGACGCTCAGTTGACACTAATTCTCAGGATGGGGCAGGGAACACGTCGCTCACATTTTTGCCCGTAAAGGCGACCAAGACTTTCTTTATGTATAAACATGACCAAATCGATTTTTAATTACCTGACTTACAAGACCGGAAATTGTTGGCCCTCCATTGACACTCATTTCACCACAGGTGTATCCACAATATGCTATCATGTCGTTTGGCATAGCATATCATTCACCGTGTTTTGGCAGCCTTTCTATCGTCTTCATGTCATTTCTCCTTGATCACTACATTGTCTTTTAATAATACATATAAATATATCCTTTAAAATATACTTTACAGTGTCTGCTAATTGTAGATAATAATACACTTAAAAATTCTGTTCCTTTGGATCATTGTTTGTCTTCACTTGCAGGTTCACTCAATAGGCAGCTATCATCTACACAATGGATGTCAGCTGCATTACCACCCAGCAGATTGTGTACTAACCAGTGGATGTTCGTTCATCAGTCAGCAAATCAGGAATGAAATCTTCCTTGAGCATGCTATCCTTGGCATATGCATCAAGATTGAACCATTGAGCAGATGGGAGGAGGCGCATGAAAATACATATATCCGGGTGGCACATTGTCAATTTCGGATGTTAGAGATCCCACATTGTCACCGGGTGGCGCAGGTGGCGTTACAGGCAGAGGCCACCGCAGAGCTGGTGTCAGCTGTCCGTGTCAATCTGGTGGAGGTGCACCCATTCCTTTGCACCTCCAGCATGTGTGCAGATTCTTTGCAGTGACATTTTAGCAAGGAAGGAAGCCGTCCATGTGGTTTTTATGAAGCATAGCCGAGTGTCTCTCTATTGTAGCCTTCACCATTTCCTGCCCAGGAAACTCAACTCCCCGCATCCTCTCTTCTCAGACTTCGGTGCCAGGTTTTGCGAAGAGATATTGTGTTACTCGTATTGTGGCACGTGAAAACCCTTCTTTGGCCATCTTGGCCATATTCTAGGCAAGGCGCACGTCAAACTGTTCTAGCTGTACCCGACCTCTTTTCCCTGCCATAGTCGGAGACATGTTAAAAACTTACAAACAATTAGTTGCAGCTTCGAAAAATGGGATTTGGCCATTCTTTCTACCATCTAGGCTTCCATACCCTCCTCTAAGGTAATTATAACCTGTTTAGTCCACTCTTGGGGACACTTATCACGAAATTTGTGCACCCGAATCCCAGACCTGACAACATCATGATCTTCGATTTCGGGTACTGTGCGGACAGCTGCCTTGGTCAACCAGGGTGGTTTCCAGTTACGGGCTGTTCTAAATTGGGCACGTTGCTCTCTATGTACATGCACTGGACATTATCCGGTCAGTTGACCGCCGTTTACCGCGATATGGATATACTTACATCCAATGGCATGCTGTTTCCTGTTGTACGGACAATTTTGAAATGTGTATCCTGGGTCATATTGTCGGTGGCTGCGTTGGCAGTGCCATGGTGGACCAACTGGTGTCAGCATTGTTGCTTTGTGCTAACGAGGAACACAATGCATGAAGCCACCGTCGATCGGCTTGATTCAGATCTTTTCTCACTTTGCTGACGTGTTTTTGCAGCCATGATTTGGCGGTGTGGACTAGGAGAGGAAGATGACCATCAGAACAAGTGGGAAGTCATGAAGAATATATAGTTAGCTTCAAGTCAAAATGGAATAAGTAACAGCCAACTTGCACATTCTACTCAAGATGAATCCTGGTACATTTGGCTGCAGGTTGGATGGGTTTCCCTCCATTTCGGAATTTGTAGTAAGTCGGTCCAATGTGGTTTGTGTCTTCACAGGGATACATACTGGTTTATGTCTGCCTCAATCACTTCATTGTCCGAAATGAACAGGAAATTCCTCGAGTGAAAGAACATCTGGTGATGTTTGTCTCCCAAAATCCCAGTGATCCTACATGAAACTGACACTAAAAATCAAGTCATGTTGTACAGTTAGCATAACTATTCCCATTTTAGTGACAGTCAAAACGCAGATTATGCTTTGTTCAAGTTGATCAAATGTACCAACCTCGACATGAAAGACACAACTTATCTCCATAGTGTCCATATTGTGCGACATTCAGCATTGCGCCTTACCACGAAGACAACATACACTACAATGGCGAATTATCTGAGAAAGACCTTATCACGACTTCTGGTATGCAAATACGGCAAATCGGGGAAAGCGTTCCACACAATGACATAATCAAGCAAATGATGTCAAGAGCAGATTGGAAGTAAAAAGAGTCCGAGCCCTAGGGGCATTGCACAAAGTGCGATCCAAACAGAAGCTTGTGAAGTAGAAAAGTCAAGAAATGCACTGTTTAAACAATGATGAGAAGGAGAAATGGATCAACGATTATGTTGCGAGAGAAACCGGTCAGGCAAGAACGCGAGTTAAAGATGCAGAGGCGGTTATTGAGCTGGAGCGTAAAGATATCAACAACACTGGAATTGCGGGATTGACAATCAGAGAGTCCGAAAATAAATTTCAGGAGGAGTTAATTGCTATCGGAGACAGTCGGTGCAATCTTGGAACTCCTGACGATGAGGAGGATGGGGAAGATCAGGATGATGAAGATTCAGAGCTGTGCAATCTGAGCAAAGATGACGAACCTGGCTGGGTGTTGGGCACAATCTCCAAAATGGTACAGCAACGCATGGAGAGATTTCGGCAGATGCAGATGAAGCATTATGAATTCAAACAACCGGGATGGGGAGATGCAGCTGACTACTTCCCTGAGAGAGATCGCAAGTATGGCACAACAGAATTGAAGGTTCCGGCTGTTGTTAAACCACAAAGGAATGAAGTTTCAGCCGCACCAGCACCAATGACAATCGGAGAGCTGATGGAGTCGCTTGATATCTTCCCCTGAATATCGTACATGCCGCAGGGAACGTCTCGACCAGGAAGTAGGCATATGAGGCTAGATTCCCGGAAGCCACATGCACACTACTGCATAGCCTCTCTTCCGCCTGGCCCAGAGCTAGATTCGTCACCAATCACACAATCAAAGCCTGTTGAACCCATCAGCTTTTAGCCCGCCATATTTCCTCCCTAGTTAATTTCAAAATTGAAATTGTGGTTGGATATATCGTCTATTTCCCTGGCATATGGTTTCAGTTGGGCTGATGAATAATCTCTCTAAGACGATGGTCATTCCAGACCCAGCTGGAGATGCCAGCCTCATCAGCTGGAGATCCCAGCTGAGCACGCATGAATGCATACAGGACATGCAAGAGACACTCTGAATACCATATATAAAAGATCACGAATGTACCTGTACTTGAGAATATATGCTTCCAGCAATGAGTACTTCAACAGGTTATGAGCCTGGGTATAGCTACTATCTAAACTCTCACAATCTTTCCTACAATCTCTTCCAGGACCTTCAAACATTGCCTGATGAACCCTAACCCTCGGCGCCCTAGCAACAACTGCATATACAGCACCACAACCTAACACCACAATCTCAAGATATCTTCTGCGATCACTTGGTCCATTACCGCCTGAAACAAGTCCAGGTGGGACGACATTCCTAAACACACTCACACCAATTATGACGAATTGATAAACAACACAATACTCATCCTATCAGCCAGGAGTGCATACACGATTGTCACCGGAGAAGATCCTCTACCGCAGCCTCTTGATTTCTTCAATGATGAAAACTACGATGATTGGATGGCTAAGGAAGCCGAGGCTGCATTTGTAAGGAGACTTTCCTGTTCCCCCGAAGTATGGAGCATCATTCAAGGTATAAGATATCCTCAAGTGCTGTGGAACACAGTAGAGACCAGTCTGGACACTGCTGGAACCTATGTTGGCAGACAGGGCAATCTTCGCCAGTTCCATGCTTGCCGACTGAAGGAGGATGAACAATTTAAAGCTTACTTCCCCAAGCTTAGTAACTACGACATATATCTGGACCATACCCACAATGCAATCACCAATCGAGATTTTTGCACCCAACTATTCACATCACTGCCATCTCAGTAGGCGATGATATTGGTGGTCTTTTAGTATAGCAGGCCCTTACCTACACCCGAAGAAGCCATGCATGACCTCCTAGAAGAAGAAACTAGAGCCAGCCTCACCAAAGAACTCGGAGATGCATCCAGAGGGACGCCATTCTCTCCCAAAGTGGCGGCTACTGTGGCCGTGGCCGTGGTGGACACGGTGGATGCAGTGGACACGGTGGAAGCAGTGGAACCAGAAACAGTGATGATAGTCAGTGCACCTATTGCAAAATTAACAGCCATACTACAGATGCATGCAGAAAGCGGAAACGTGCTCCGAAGGGAGGAAACAACGATGAGTGCATTTGTTTCAAGTGCTGGCTCCCAGGCTACCTCAAAGTCAATTGTATCTCCTACAAATGTATATAGGAGTGGTGGCAAGTGAAAAATACTGCTGTTATAGCAGCTCTGGCTACGACCAGAGACTGCAATTGCTTCAGGCTGACTGCGTGTGCTCCCGCTGCCCCTGCGGCTCCCAAGTGGGTCACTGATTCCGGAGCGTCAAACCACATGTGGAATGACTGCAGCAGCTTCTCAACTTTCAAAATAATCTCACTCCCTAAAGTAATCAAGCTCGCAGATGACAATTCAGTCACTGCCACGCATTACGGTTTCGTCAATGTTATACAGGGCTATCAAATCGATGCCCTCCTAACTACTACTTTTAGACTTTCTCTGCTATTGATCAACCAATTGGACTTGGGCAGGCATATGATTATATTTAAGAACAGAAAATGCTCCATAACTTCGCCATCTTCCTGCAACCTCGCTTGAAATCTAATCAATGGCATATATATCATTGTTGCAACAACTGCACCGCTATCCACTACTGAGCCAGGGAGAAAGATAACAACTGAAATCTCACTTTCAAGAGTACTACTCACAGAGCGTATATTTGCAGAACCTAGAACCGAGCCAAGAATCGAAACGTCAGAGACACCTATGATCACATCTATGAATCCACCTGCTTCCTCTGTACTGAGTGAACCTTCGACTGCCAAAACTACGTTCACTCGAAAGTCTCTCACAATCTCAGAATCAAGAATATGGCACCAATGACTAGCCCATGTGAATCCTCCCACCATGAAATCTCTACTTGACGGATATCCACACGATCATTCCAAGTACACAGTCTGCATCCAAGTCAAGAACAAGCAATTGATCAGTGAAGTGCTCTTCAAACGTGCTACGAAGCCCTTTGAAGTTGAACATTAGGATGTGTGAGGTCACTTTTCTACACAGACCTTTGGAGACAATTGATATTATGTATTATTTACTGACGACTACGCAAGGTTCACATCCATATGGCTGCTCCCAAAGCAGATAGCAGATATCTGCACCTCCGCCTACCAGTCATTCCAAGGGCGAGTAGACTCATTAGGATACAAGATCAAGCGATTTCGGAGCGATAATGGACGAGGACAACACGACGATATGACCTTCCAATATGTCCTTGCACATGGTGGCACACCATACAAGCCATGTCCTCGATACGTTCATCATCAGAATGGTGCTGCCGGACGCATGATGCATACAATCACTGAAAGGACCTGGCGATGATGTTTGACTCTCACGCTACCATTCAGTTCTGGGGAGAAGCAGTTAATGCCGCAGTCTATCTCCATCAGAGATTGCAAATTGAAGGCCGAAAAAGAAGTGACTGCAATGGCTATCAAGCACCATATGAAATACCATACGAGATGCTGCATGGATTTGGAAAACCTAGGCACAATGTCAAAGGCAACAACATATCCTATCAAGCTTCTCTCCACACCTTACGCCAATTCAGATGGTATGCCAGCAGACTAATCCCCGAAGTCCCACGCCAAGGCATATTCAGCCCGAGATCCAAACTCTGCATGATGCCAGGCTACACACCCGACTCAAAGACATTGTGGAGGATATGGGACCCCAAATTCCAGAAAGTGAAAACCCAATCAAAAGTCGTCTTCGACTGAGAAAGCAATGCACACATGTCACCTCAGCATGGAAGCAATGAAATCGACAACTTTGAATTACCAGATGATGAGAAATATGTCGAAGAAACAGCTACCGGAGATGAGCCTCCCCGAGCTAGTCAACGTAGTATGCAGATTGGTAAGAGATCCTCATCTCGCATGCATCAAGCTCCAGACGACGAAGCTGGAAATGCTGACAGCCGGCGGGTCCGCCAAGAGAATCAGACTTCCCAACGTTCAGCAGCAGATGCAGACAACATCACCCTTGGCCAGCGACTCCACAGAGAGAATCAGACTGCCCGGCGCTCAGCCACAGCTATGAAGATATCAAATCCCATGCCACCTCCAGCTCCAGCTCCACCAATAGTGAATCATGTCACAAGAAGTCAAGGTGAAGCCTCCGCAGAAGCACAAACAGCATCCGAAGCCACTGGAGATCCATTCACCTATGCGGAATCTATGGAAAGCCCTCAAGGAAATCAATGGAAAAGAGCAATTGAGGAAGAAAGCACATTGATCCTGCTGAAAAACACCTACTCCGCTCTATATCCCAGGAAGCAGGGCAACTGCAAGTTAAGCCAATTGGCTCGAAGAGGGTTTATAAGACTAAACGGAATCCTGAGAGGTTGACAGAGTAGAAAGCGTGGCTAGTCATAAAGGGATACAAGCAGACGGATTTTGCTGACACTTATGCCCGTTTTGGGAAGATAACTACGTTTCGGTATCTCATCCCTCTCATCGGGCGATATGCCTGGAATATGCACCACTTGCATGCAGTTACCGCTTTCCAGAATCTCGAAATCGATGATGACAATATCTTTATGACTCTCCCGGAAGGATGGCCAGAATGACTCAACACTCCAAAAATCCCTGTCACACTCAGGAAAGCTCTCGATGCTCTTAAACAAGCTCCGTTGTTATGGCACGATGATATCAATGCCTCCCTACTCTCTGTTGGGTTCACTGAATCAGTTGCAGATCCTAACCTCTATCTTCACAGTGACGGCATTCTGATTCTTCTGTATGTCAACAATATCGCCATGTCATATCTGGCGGCCGCCGCCAAAGCTGCGATTGAAGTCAAAGCGAATCACTCTGAGGAATACAAAATAGCAAACCTCGCCGCAGCTCGACAAATTGAAGTCATCGAGCTTCACTGCAATCGTACATGGGTCATTGTCCAACAGGAAGCCTATATTATCACAATTCCCAGATGATTCGGCATGGAGCACTCTCACAATGTCTTGATGCCCATGGATCCCAATGTAAAATCGAACTCGGCCGAGGATCGGGAGGAGATGGCATAGGAAGATATCACAGACTCTCAAGCAGTCGCGGGATCACTAATGTATGCTGCAGTTGCAACTCGGCCAGATGTCTCGTATGCGGTCGCTGCTCTGTCTGGTTACAATTCTTCGCCATTCACCAGCCATATGACTGCGGATAAGAGAGTCCTTCAGTTTCTCAAATCTGCAGCCAATGTTTGACTACACTACAATGGCAATGGCATTGGCATTGGCATTGGCATGAGCATTGGCATCAGAATGGACATCGGCAATAGTCTTGTAGGGTACATAGATTGCGATTGGGCCAATGACAGTGCGAACCTCAAGGCTCAGGGAGGCCATGTGTTTCACCCCAATGATGGAGCTATTTCATGGCAGTCTCGAAAGCAAAGTCTCATTGCCATGTCAACTCTCGATGCCGAATATATCGCCTGTTCGCAAGCTTCTAGAGAAGTGAAATGGTTACTCCAATTGCCAAAGGATATTCACAGTTCTCAGAAAGACTCACAACTGCCGCCAATCAACTGCGACAATCAGGAAGCTCTCACTCTCATCACCACAGGAACATGAAAGCTCAAACTAAACACATCAACATTTGCTATCACATCAGTCGATATCTCCATTGACGATGCAGAGTCAACTACTCCTACATACACACAGACGAAAATGTGGCAGATATACTCACCAATGCACTTACTAAAGCATTGCATAAGAAGTCCATGAAAGCTTTGGGTTTAAGGTATTTGGAGGTCAATTGGATGATGATTCAAGGTTGTCTTTTCTGTTTTCGGATGTCTTTGTTTATATGGATGGCCATCCTCAGGATGCACTAGTACTCTTTCCCTGCTCACTTGTTACGCAGGGTTTTCAGGAGGCTACTATGGGAATTACAAATTGTTTGTTTGTTTGTGTGTTTTCTTGCTTCACGGAGCGTAGCAAGAGGGGTGAGTGCTGCATGTATGGTCAATCTCCCTGGCGTATGGCTTCAGATGGGCTGATGCATAATCTCTGTAAGATGATGGTCATTCCAGACTCATCTGGAGATACCACACTCATCAGCTGGAGATGCCAGCTGAATACGCATATATGTGTACTTGACATACAAGACATACTCCGAATACCATATATATAAGATCATGAATGTACCAGTACTTGAGAATACAAGCTTCTAGCAATCGGTATTTAAACAATTGTATTCAGACAAATAATTGGTGATTGCCTATGCATTGCCGGAGGAATAGACAGGCGACATGCTATGGTGGACCTCACATGTATGTGAAAAGCAATTTGCGAACCAAATTTGTTAAGTGTCTGATTTTTCTTGATTTCAATGACCATATTATGTGACATCATAATTCGTCTGCGCATGTGCAATGGTCGTACGTGCCATGAGAAATTGGAACCCTCCAATTCAGGCTACAAGATTACCAATAAAGTCGAAATAGTCTGGCCCGTTACTGTTGAGTGAGAAACCAAATGATACATCAGTGACAAATTGTACTAACAAAACTTAAATGCGTGATGTCATACAAGTCATAGAGGGAGCGGTCAATGTGTGATATAAACTGGTCTGCATGATGACTGTCATGCTGCATTCATCCAAGCATCCAACTGCATAACTCTCCACTCAGGCCTGGTACACATTATTGGCATTTCAAAAACTGCCTATAGTAGGTCATGGAAATTGAAGAGAAGGAGCTAGATGAGGAACGGTGAGGGAGCCGAGCTATATTGATCAAAAACTGGTGGAAAGATTTACATGCCATAAATTGCCGGCTGAAAGCGCTGGAATGTGATGGTGGTACATCATCCACCACTCTTACAATGTGTATAGTGGGGGATATGAAATTGAGAGCCCACAAAGCTTCTGGATGTAGATGATTATATGTAGAAAGGCTATATTGGTTGTCAATGATGGCTATAAGATTGGGAGAATACAATTATTGAGTGTAAAATGACTGTTCGGCTGTATTCAATGTGAGCGTCAATGGAGTGTCAACGATTTTTACTCGTACACAATGGGCAAACAATAGGCTGCGTAGCCCCATCCTTCCAAAGTAAAAACATTGGATGTCGTTATAGGGTGAAAGGAAAGTGACACGCTCATTGCCCCATCCAGAAAACAAGCATCAACGGAATGTCAACGATTTTTGACGATTTTTCTTGGATAATCCAAGGGCTGAGCAACAACATGAACCAACAATCAAAGTATTGGCTGCCTTGCTAGGCAAGATTGCTTGTGACGACATCCCTACTATCTCCTCAAAATGAGCGTCAACTAAGTGTCAATGATTTTGTGTCTTTCAACTTGGATAATCCAAGGGCTGTGCATCAACATCAACCCATAATCAAAGTATTAGCTCCCATTACCATCAATAAGGATACAGAGTATATCGCTACCACCTCCTACAATTGAGCGTAAACCGAGCGTCAACAATTTTTGATCTTACATCCTGGAAAATCCAAGGGCTGTGCAACTGCTTTAACCCATTATCAAAAAATATTGGCCGTCTGTATCGGCAAAAATGCTAGTAACGATACCGCTACCACCTCCTCAATATCAGCTTCAGCAGAGCTTCAACAGTTGTTGTGGGGCTCAGTACACTGCACAGCAATGAACTGCCTTGCACCATTCCTAAATTCAGTCTTTCATGGTCAGCCTTCTCAATATGTTCTTGTATACAACTTCACAACTATGCATGCAATGTCTCACAGGTTTTAGTCTTTTCTTGATGGTAGCTCTACAGTCAATATTTAAGAACCAGTGTTCGACTTAACAATAATGTATCTGATGACAGTCTCTCAACTTGAATTACGCAGTTTCCAAATGCCTACCACTGTGTGGGATTCCAAGTCTTCAATTACCTCGTTGCTAGAGGTTACGATATTTTCCAAAGATGAACATCCCTTTATTCTTGATTTGAGCAACCTTACATGACAAATCATATTTGATGCTTCGTGTGCTTCAATGAATGTGGGCTCGATGCGATCTATTGCTCGGAATGTGTCTAGACATGCGCCTTCGTGGCATTTCTATTTGCACTGCCAAATTGAGGAGATCGGCAGCCCTGGCATCATATGTATTGTTTGTCATCATGCTCTTTACCATCCATTGGAACATGGGACCAGCTCCATAGGGAAACAGTTGCTGCTGAAAGCGCACATCGCTAAGTTATACAGATTAACAGTCAGAAGTTTCTGAATTGAGAAGTACATAAGTCGACAAAACAGCATTGGCCAGACTGATGGCAGAAGGAAGTCGAGGAAATACAATGGTAAGTTCGCAAGGGTAATTCATATTCGACATGTACATCTGACCTATATTGCATGAATTGACAGACGAAGTACTGCAATCTGGCCACAGAGGACTATGTAACCTCCGAGTTTCACAAAGACACCTGGAATCGCTACCTTGTGTTAAGATTCATTTCGGCTCAGATTCCGTGGAACTCGATAGCAAGCTTACAGCCAAGACGGTCATATAAGACATTGCGCGGTGAGCTTGTGCTTCGGTCCGCCTGCTCACTTAGCAGTATTCGCCGGAGGCAATACTCACTAACAGTGGATGCAATCAAAAGCAATTGCCCTCAAGAAAGATTGTGAGCTTCATTTTAGACGGGTGGACATCAGTGAACAAATTTGCCCTAACGTGGCACATTGCACACTATATGGATCCAAAGTTGGCATTGCTAGAAGTACAACTCTCATTCAATGAGGTTGATAGCGTGTTCTTTTCTTGTTCTGAAAGCCAATTGAGGATAATTGGTCAAAGGTCAACATACTGAAGCAAGGCTAGCCATACATTTGAAGGAAGTTCTTGATTGTTTTGGGCTTCCTGACCGCCGTTTACTGGGAATGATGACCAATAACGCTTCCTCCCATAACTCAATGACCTGGAAACTACAATGAACTGTTGAGGTCGCCAGAATCAAGTGGCCTCCATTGAGAAACCACATGCCGTGCATGGTGCATGTCAATCACCATGCTTTAAGTGCATTCATGAGCAGTCTCGGTGTAAAAGGCCGTAACAAGACTTGGGATCCCCATGAGCGTGATCAGCAATTTGGAGAGATTGCACGGACAGACATTGTGAACAGTCCAAGACTGTGAAGACAGGGCAACGCCAGAATCAACAACGGGTCGGCTATAAGACCAGGTTTAGCAAAGAAAATTGAGAAAGTATGTATTTCAAGAAATTTTGAAAGACCTCAAAATGGCCTTTGTAAAGCATCGAACATTTGCTCTATTGATCCTGCTGTGACCTGGTCATCAAAACGAGTTCACCGACTGTCAAAAAGGCAAAGTACAAATCGCAGTACTACCACTTAAGGAGTTCAAAACTCGCTAGAATTGATCACTGGAGTTGCTTCAGCAAGACTGCCGATTACGAGAGTTCCCCTGCGAGTGGCTCAAGGATTGAAAATATCATGATCTTAGGCCACTGTTCACAACACTGAATGAATGGACCATTGTCAAGTACGTCATGGAAGTGTTGAGGCCATTCCAACACTGGACCCTGTGGATGTCGAAAATGCATACAGTGACTCTACATAACATATTCAATGTGCACAATGATATGTTCAATCATATTGATGGTGTTATGCAAGCTTTAGCTCAGAAGAAGACTCAATGGAAGGAAGACTTACACTTCACTGTGAGGTTTGCCCGACAGAAGACTCATGTCAAAATATTATGCTTAAATTACTCCATCAACTGGTATGTCTCCCATTTTGGCACATATCCTTAATCCTTTCTTCAGGTTGCGAGCATTGAGGAAGTGGGACCAGGGAATGGATATTAATCCTGGGAACGAGACTTCATATACTATCCAATGCCACGAGGCATTTCTGAAGTATGTGGAGAATGAATACAGTGCCTATCATAGATTATTGTCCGTCGATAAACCCAAGAAGATACCGAGCAACAACTTCTTCCCCTCTACAATGACTTCTGCATCTGCTCAATCTACCTTTGATCAATATGATTTGTGCAGTGATGATGAATAATACTTAATGCATGAAAATGTGGCTGAAACGTCACCCAGATGAAGCGACCACCCAGTGCACTTATCGACTGCTGCAAGGCTCTATTTGAATTCACTGCCTGAATCACCAAAGTACTGGGGGCAAGTTAATCCAAATCTTCAGAATTACCACTCTGACAGCATGGAGATTAGCATTACATTTTGGGTACCGGATATCTCCAACTGGTGTCGCCAACCAGAGGAAACACACTCAAAGTATGCCAATCTCTCCAATGTGGCAGGTAACATACTCTGTATCGTACAACTTAGTATCAAAGTGGAGGCCAGTATATCCCTTGGGCAAGACGTAATCCGCTTGATGCATTCAACAACCACAAGCAAGACCCTTGACAAAACAGCCGTAGCGAGACAGTTTGCTTGAGCCAATTACGGGATATTGGCTGGCAATGACCCAATGTTCAATACCACACAAACAGAAAACAGCTTGGAATTGCAGAAAGAGGTGGAGGAAAGAATATCGCACAAAATGGCCAGGACACACGACTTTCTGGAGATGTGGCAGGGCAGTCCCAATCTACATACTGCAGAGAAGGAATCTCATGCTCAAATCAAGCGAGTGACAGCTGTAGGATACATTTCACATACTGAAGAGATCATCAAAGTATCCTGGTCAAACATTCAACATGATTGTCCGGCTGCATTTCAATTGTTTAAGAGATCACCTTTGCCGCCAGCTTTGTCTTCGAAGAACCACCCTGTAGGATGAACCCGTGAATTGAATGTCCGCCGAATGCTAAAAGTGATGAAGGAAGTGCACCTGAAAGCATTTCCAATACTGAAAATTGGCTTAACTGGAGTGCTGAGTTAGATAATCCAAGCGTGAGCAGAGACAACTAGATGGCAGACGCCGAATTCGATGTAGAGCTGGACAATGGTATCGAGAATCCGGCAAGCCCATACCACTGTGACTTGAGTGCTGCAGCAACTCTTCCGGGATTGATTCGGCCAATGCGGAGATCGATGAAAATGGCAGATACAGGGTTGCTGATAGGCAATGGAATGGAAACTGGTAGGAAAAAGGGAAACAAGAAAAAGTAGGACAGAATGGGTCAACATGTTTTCACCAGATTCTATATGTTGCTTCACCGAGAAATTAACCTACAGTAATGTTATCAGAGAATAGTCAGCGGTCGCATGCGATTATTGGTTGATATACAGAAGTATAGTGGGGAAGTGAATCACTGAGCAACGTATTTAACTTTGAGTATTATGAGAGTGACCCATGAATGAATTTTACTGGGCTCGGCTTCGCCAAAGGGCCCAGTCACAATCAGGCAGAAAGGCAACAAAAAAAGTCAAATAAATATGCATACAGTCATCCATCACGGCAGATTTTAACTGCACGATACATTCAAATATGCCTCAATGGAGCGTAAATGATTTTGGGTCTTGTAAGTAACATAATTGATAAGTGAATTGGTCCCTGTTATGCATAACTGACGTATGGGCAGCCTTTATATGAAACAGTGACAGTGACACGGTCACTGCCCCATTCTGTAAATGAGCATCAACAGAATGTCAATGATTTTTGGCGTGGCATCTTGGTCAATATAGGGGGTGATTTCTGCCAAATATTCATATATGAAATAATGGTGGCATGTTCATGCAAAACAGTGCATGATATCCTTGTTACCGCAGCATGAAAATTAGCGTCAACAGCATGTCAACGATTTGAGCCTTGTAAGTCAGGTAATTATAATGTGATTTTGTAGTGGTTATACATAATGACTGTATTGGCAGCCTTTATAGGCAAAAGGGAAAACGACACTGTCAGTGCCCAATTCTGAAAACGAGCATCAACAGAGCGTCAATGATTTTGGGTTATGTAAGTAAGGTAATTGACAATTGACTTGGTCGCTGTCATGCATGTCCAATGCATTGGGAGTCTTTGTAGGTAAAAGAGAAAGTGACATGGTCACTGCCCCATGGTGAAGATGAGCGTCACTAGCCGGTCAACAATTTTTGGCTTTGCATCTTGGGTTATCTATATGGCAACTGGTTGCAGACATCCCTGAATCAGGTATTGGCCACCTTTAGCGGCAAAAACAACAGTGGCACACTCCCTGCCCCATCCTGAAACTGAGTGTCAACTGAGCTTCAATGATTTTTGGTCTTGTATCCTGCGTTATCAAGGCATTGCATGGAAATTTGAGCCCATAACAGAACCATTGACTGCCTTAAGAGACAACAATACAAAATATGAAAGGAAAAACATGGATTCCAAAATAATCGATATTGAAAACTGCAAAACATGCATAAAGCTATCACTGGATGTTGATTAAGTGATTTGGATAAGATACACTTATGGAACAGCAAAAACGAAAGCATTAAAAGAATCTACAGATGTACCCGCTGGACAACCTGCTGACGACCCACCCAATTCAGACAGGTTCTGAGAAATCCATCTAACGGTACCCGAATGGACAGTTCGGGTGTATTGACTACCCGTACTGCCGATGTGACCATGGTATAGTACTGACTGGTACCCGGACCCGAAGGAACAGTCCAGAACCATTTCTAACAATAAAGTTTTGTGATTCCTCATTGTTGGGTGTCCTGTCAAATCCTATCATCCTCTAAGTATGCTCCTCAAGCCAGAACAGCTCGATTCTCACTGATTACTTCTGGATACTCCAAGAAGTACAGTGGAGTGTCCACGATTAGCTCTCTATGTTATATGTTGGCCAATTCACCTCAACAGTGATACGAGGATTCCATAAAGGAATGATTCCATGACAGCATACATTTAGCATAAGTACAGAAAGATGATTATCAGGAGTAAATGATGTGTTCAGGTCAACATTGTTAGGGGGGTGCTTCTCCTTTCAGTATATATACTCTTGCATGGCCCAAGATTCTATTGCCTTTCAAGCAATCACTTTGCTTTCCATATTCACTTTCACGCAGCATTTCATTGCTTGTTGGTTTACCATTGAGTATTCACTCTGCCTTGCCTGGTGCGATGTAGCAGATCATATCAGTATCTTTCTGATCGATCCTCCACCTCATTTTGGGGCTTGGATACAAGTGTCTCCCACTGAAAACAGCTCTTGGTGGTGGGTATTTCGCGAACAATTGAATATTCAGGTTTCGACGACTGTCGATGAATGTCTCTTGGACCGATCGAGACAGCTTGCAATGCTGTACTCGTTGATTGATTGCTTCCTGCAGATAGAAATCTTCAATTCTCCAAATCATAGACTAATATTGCTTGTAATCCAACTAACGCTGCTAGCCACTGAACGCACTGAGCTGCAAAAAGATTTTGTTTCTTGTGAAATGTATGACTCAACATCCGGAACACCCACTATAGTACATCTACCTCATGCTCGACAGTAATTGGCATGAGGCGGGGCTATCATGTACAAATGCTAATAGTATTACAATATATCTACTATTAATATGTATAGGTATAGGTGTCATAAAAATGCAATAATATTTTAGATTCTTCTTTCGCTGGTAGGTTTCTGACTCTTCGCTTGTAGAGCATGTTCTTCCCATTGCCAGAGCAATGTGATCTCTTTATAGCCAGGTCTTCAAGATGAGACTCCTTCAGAACAAGTTTCAGACTATCATGTAGCAGACAAATGATAGATGCTTCCACATTGCATCCACAAGTTCCCAAAGGTTATTATGTTCATTCATGATTGGTGTTGAAGAATTACTCTCCCGTTCAATTACAGGCTATCATGATGATATGATATTAAATGCCAAACTGGCATGAGTGGATTTAAAGAGTTACTCTCCCATGTAATTATGGGCTATCCTCTGCACGATACTAAAGCAGATCATAACTTCAACTTTGGCATCTTGCTTCTGTATGTTACAGTAGTTGGAATATTATCCAATCATAGCTACACGTGCATACTGCAGATCAATGCCTCACCATATAGGCTATTCGGCTTGGGACATAGATTCAATTGGTGACCAGCCGATTCTTTGCCAACTTAGGGCTTAAGATGTCATCTCATATTATCTACCGAATCTTACATTGCGATGCATTCCAACTCAACCCACTGGGCAGGGTTGCTTCCGGCCTCTTATCTGCAGCCCACATCATAATTCCCTCAGTCACATCATGGTTAGGTCGAGACCGTTCTCACTGGCCGGAAAGTACCCTGAGTGCTTCTTATTGCCTGAGGCAATGTGTCCAGAGTTCCACGTGCTTGCATAATGACTATCAACTGATGTGTCTGTGTGGCGGAGGATACTCCACACCAAACAGACATGTTCCACTAGTATCCGAGTAGTGAACATGGTTGTAAACTATCCACACTGCTGAAGCTAGATGACACTCTTGCTTCCCAGTAATAACAATATAGCTGCATCATCAAAAGTGGATCCGCTAAGCTGTATTGCTTATTCAATCGACATGTGACTCATGTATAATCCTGATAAGGACCGCATGACTGGCTCACTTGTGATGGCTTGATTAGGTGTTATGCTAGCCACGTAACTAGACCACTAGTAACTCCATGACCCACATTCTTTTAACTGTCATTAAGTACCATGATCGCTGTGAAGGGAGAACCCTTATGAAACATTGGGTTACCACTGCCAGAGGTTAAATTCACTGCCAGTCCAAAGGTCTCAACACACTGAGTAATCTCTCTGCTGAAAGTATAGGGCTGAATTTGATCATGGAACAACTGGTGACTAGCCAACAAGATATTGACAGACAAATTTTTAATAGAATTCCATAAGGAAATTGTGAGGGCAATACACAATGGATACTAGGGAGAAGTCAGCAGATAGAAATGAAACTCCAAGGAAGCATGGCAGATAATTTACTAGATTGAGCTCAGAATTTGATATGGGTATTCTAAGATGCTGGTAGTGGCCACTGTGGTATTGGCTTTAGAAAGTATGTTAAGTTCTCAACTGTGTTAAAAAGAAAGCATTATTAGAAGCTGTACTGATTGTACCTTCAATCTGAAATCGACAGCCATGAAAATATTTTTGCTGTTACTTACAAGCTCCAGATGGGTATCTATAATCCATGGGTCAGGGTTTGGAAGGGCAAATCTAGATGGAAAATCCAACTTGGAGGGAAGTATCTAATTCAAATTGTCATCATGGAGAATTAACTTCAATATCAACAACAATACCAACACCAACAGTATCACCTACAGTAACTGCACAACAGACAGCATAACACATGATTGGGACTAAGAGGATGCAAGCATGAATTCATGATGCTTTGGCTAGTTAGAATAGTACCTACAATAGAATTCTTCAATACAATACTCATCACTATACAAGAGAACTGCATATCATCTTGATAGTAGTATATGACTGAAATTTGATATACTGGATGGTGACTGGTCAGTCATATACAAAATTCTGGAATGGTCTATAATTTACTACTTGATGCATATGGGTAGAGGAGTGGTTATTTGTGAGGAGATCAGAGTATGGCACAGTATAGCATCTGGTGTCAATTTCTGTCTATCTGTTGATCTATAGATTAGTATTTAACTGATATGGTATGACCCAGAAGGCATATTGGATCCAGTTTGGGTAGAGTATATCATTATGGGGCTTTGGGATAGAGCTGGCAGCTAATATATCAGCTATGTATGTGATGGCTTGGGTATGCAATATGTCCAGTATCAGGTAACCACGTGCATATAGGTTTTACCCTAGCAATTCGACTCTTACCAAAATCTTACTATTTACTTCTCTGCCTGATCCTTCTTGTGTGCTGTGTGCAACTATGTACCATACTTATCAGCCTTATGGCAACTGGGCTGGATGAGGGCCTACAAATGATTAAATTATATTCAGTCTTTCAGATATCTGATATGGTTAACTTGTGTAGCTGGGTGAGCTTGCTCCTTTTCAGTGCATCACAAATCATACATATTCAAGAATCTATAGTCAGTTACCTCTCCATATCACCAAGGACATCATTATCCATTCCATCAGAAATGGTTGTAGGTTTGCAAGCCTGAAATACTTCCCAATATCAATTTGACAAATTACCCATATTGACCCCAAACAGGATTCATTACTACTGGAGGATAACATTATTGATGCTTGGCGTTATGGGGATGATCAAGATCAGGATGAGAAAGAATGCGTGCAAAACAAAGAAGACTAAGATGATAACAAATAGCCTGTCTGCCCTGAGCCAGAATCACCTACTGATGATTTCTTGTTAATGCTCACCTGTGATGGTAATAAGGGGATGATAGGGCAGGTTGAGATGATTCTTAAACTACTCTTTGAACAACATGTCAAATGTGAGAAAGAACTTACTTGGATGCATGCTGAGCTTGACTGGAATGGGTCTACCAAACCAAACAAGACTCCTAATTCCAGTCGATTGAAGATCTTCAAAATAGTTGACTTTGTACAGTACTGTGGCAGACTGAGGGAGTTGGATATGAGTTGTCAGTCCATATAGTCAAACTACATTTCTCATATGCACCTTTTCCTGAATCTGGGTTCCAAATGATTATGCTATGTGATTTTGTTTCTAGTCAGCCGCTCTCGCCATCCTGATGCAAGTTAACCCCAGATGCAGGTTGTTCCTTAATCCAAGTGAGCTAGCAATCTCAGAGGCAATGCAGAACTAGGCTGGCAAGAGTTCAAAATATTCACCGAAGAAATGAAGTTGACATATGGTGATAATCTCCATTAACTCATCCTGGCACTGATCGTTTTACAGATGTATGAGCAATCATCAAACAAATTCGTCAGCAGCTACACCAACTCAATAAATGCAAATTGGAAGAGAACCAGATGTAATCTTATTTTGCACAATGTTGTCCTTAATCATATGGCATGGTCAGAACTACAACATGCTATGAACATGCAGGTCAAACCACGGATTTCAATTGGCAAAGACCTGTTTGAGACCTTGGATGTACAATTCAGATGTGCTAAGGCCTTGAAATACAAGTTATAATTCAATAAGCTTTGACATCAACAGTAATCGCTTCAAAGGCATCTGGACCACTTACACCAAGGTGGTGTAAGAAATCTCAATTCTCACCTTTATTGTTGGAGCCAGTAGAATCACCATAGTCAACTCCTAAGATGCCTGAAGGAGAGTACAAGCACAAGGGGAAGCCAAAGATTAATATCAAACACAATAGGGTGGAACAGGCAATGTCGGTATTGATGGATGTCAACCAGGCATTCAGGGAAATACTGGATATCGGAAAATACAGTGGTGATTACAATGCATACTCCTACACACAATACTGTATGGTGTCTCTCCCAGACCAGGCAAAATATCGCACACCTAGCTCTGGCTGTATTCAACTCCAATGCCAGCGATCCTTCAATAACAACCAGTCAGATTTCCAGTCCATTTCTCAATGTACTTAGCAATGTTACAGACACTGGATGTGAACAAGCCAGGTCTTAATACAATTTCATTGCAGTCTGTAAGGGCAACTTTGGATAATATACAACCGAAACAGCTTATATAGAAATCGAGAGTAATTTTAGAACCTCCACTGGCCTACACGTAAAGTTACTATGTATGTCGAATGATATAACAAAATATGGCTCACATAGTACATGAACACTATGTGTGAAATGTACACAATCAGTGGAAATGCATTCGAGCTCTTATTAATTGTGGAGCAACCAGTGTCTTTATGGGGCCCAGACTGCTTCAGCAAATTGAACTGCTATCAGAACTAGCACACATTACCATAGTATGCATTTATACCCAGACCATGATGTCAGTGAAAGATAGTTGGAAAATGACAATCTGGTGTCAGAATTGAAATACTTTGAAACTAGTTAAACAACATCATGGCTTCTTTGTGTCTATGGCAGCTTACATCCAAATACTTGGCCACTTATCCTTCCTGTCTATGAATTCTGAACTTGACTGGTCCAAAAGCTACATGATAGGTTTGCAGCTGCGTATTAGGAATCCAAGAACTGAGCACACAATCACTGAACCACCACAAGGAGATTGCGGTGTGGAAAGCTCCATTTTTCAACAATCACCCTAAGCGAGAAACATTAAGTCCCTGGGGGCCACCACATTATATTGATTGCATGCAGGTATTCAGGTTGCTGGGATCTCCATCGTGCAAATTGGCAATGGTGCTAGACTCCTGAGAGAAGGCAAAATTCAGGAAGATGTCAAATTGGGAATTCAAACCATGCTAAACCGCAGTCAATGTTGAATAGGAGAGTACAGAGAGCATTGGTGGCAGTTATAGTGGAAGCCAGTTCACATCTGAATCCTGAATAACCACTGCTGGCTCCCCAACAGCCAAATGCAGGATTGGGATAGTTGGGCTTGGGCGTATTGTCACTAATCATTCTCATACAGCCTCATGCGACTCCTACCCTTTACCAATTCTACTTAAAATGTATTGCAACCAAACGAAGATAGGTATCTGCACATATAAATATCGCGATCGTAATCATTGATGACGAAGTTGATATCTCATCTCCCTATTGTGACATTGTGGAGGTCTGCAGCAGGACGAACATTGGAACACTCCCACCGCACTAACCTGTTGACCAACCAATCGATCTGTAGCCTGGGTACAATCTGCCATTTGGGCAGATTGGCAAACAATTGGAATTTGAACAGAAAACAATTATCGTCTACATTGAAACAAATCAAGCCAATGGTTTCATCCAGCAGTCTGTATTTCCGGCAGCAACACTGATTCTATTCAATGAGATGAAGCACTGAGGCCTGCAGCTGTGTGTTGGCTATCAGGAACTCAACTTTGCTACAGTAAGAAATTGTTACCATATTGTAATGAGTTTGGAAATGCTGGATCATGTGTGCCGAGCTGGAATCATTACCAGACTCAACCTCCTAAACATGTATCATTTCATCTGTATCAAAGCAATGGAACAAGTACATGACAGCATTTGAGACCCGCTACAGCCAGTTTGGATGGCAGGATATACCCTAGCACTTGATGAATACACGAGTCTCCTTTCACGCTCTTATCAATTAATGCCTACCATCTGATATTGACGACCTCACTTTGTGCCATCTTGATAACATATTCAACTGCTGGTCAAATGACAAGAAGTAGGCAGAGTAGTTGACAAAAGTGCTGAAACTCCTGCAGCAATTCAACCTCTATTGCAATATTGAATAGTACAAATTTGGAGTCTCAGAGGTCTACTTGAATAGATTTGTCATCACTGCAGAAGGGATCAGTTTGGAATTTGATAAGATATCAACCAATGGGGATAGGTAGACAATTAGGTCAGTTTGGGATGTACAAGTTCTGGTTCCATTTGCAAACCTCAAACAACAGTTCATCCACAAATACTGAAATGTTGAATTTCCCCTACCAGGTTTACTGATATTAGCCCAGGCTGCATGCACACTAAACCACAGCAAACAGAGGAGCAAGTACACATACAGATGTGAGTAGCCTTGGAATACTGGACTCATATGTTGAAATTTCAAAAAATCCTTTACTGACACCCCAATCCTGAAGCTTTTTGACCTGCAATATCTGGATATTCTGAAGAATGATGCCATTGGGTTCAGGATTGCTGGCATTTGCTATTCTTGTGATGGATCCAGAATCCTCCAACAGGTTGACTTGTACATCTGAAAGTACTGTCTGGTTGAACAGACATGAAATATGTATATTTGGAACATGTGAGCAATTGTGGAAATGATTACATAATGTTGACATTACCTTGATGGTACAACTCATATAATTGTAGTTCAGAGTGATGACTCAAACCTCAGGGATTGGCAATATGCCAAAGTGCTTTCCCCCAGCGATGCTAGATGGGCAGAAATGGTGATGTCACTAAACATTGTGATCGAGTATCTACAGAGTACGATCAATAATGAAAATGTATTGTCAAGGTGACATAAACACACAATTCAATATTGGAAGCCAATTGCACACTAATTGCCGTCCCTGCAAACTGCTACAGGACAGTAGAATCTCGTCATACCAGTAATCTTGGCAGTCCAGATCTTGAACCAACGTAAATTGCAGAATGTTGTGTACTCCAAATGTCAGTTATCCTGATCTGCCGATACAGGCTGGCAACTTGAGGGGGCAATGATAACGTACAGCATGAGCTTAGACATAGTAAGCGAGAAAACATGTACTGCCGGTTGAAGTGCTGTATAGCCACGTGATAACTCTCCTCAACTGCAACCCTGCATGTTGCTACTTTGGAGCATTTAGAAGTACACAATGGATGGCTTGAGACTTCTACAGGCCCGGGATGGATGCAGCCATATGGCAATACATTGCCAACCACACGTAATGCCACCAAAGTAGGATACTGCATCCTGCCTGGAAGAAAGTCAACATGCCACTCCAACTGCATTCTGGACAATGGAAGGAAGTCACAATGGACTGTACTACTGACCTTCCTGTGTCAACCATGTCTGAGTACACAGGGATTCTGGTAATTGTCAACTGATTGGCAAATATGGCATTATACCTCCCCAGTTGAAAAGCTATTAACATTCCAGCACAAGTATAGATGTATTTTGAACACAGAATTGGTAATCTAAGTGTCCAAGGCAATACCATTACCGATCCTGGGATTGAAGTCTCCAGTTTATGATGGATATCAGTCTGCTCTCCACTGAGCATTGATGACCAACTCCAAATCTGCTCTGTCATACATACCCAATGGCCAAACGGAGCACCATAAGCAGTTTATTTGCTATTACTTACCGACTTTCTGCAATTCCAAGCAGTATAATGGGTTCAACTCTTACAGCTAGCTTACTTTGAATAAAACATGTCTATCCACCACTGAATATGCATGGCACCAATCTGGGCTGATATCCACTAGAATAGATTAGTGCAGTTTAAACAACCGAAGTCTCTATTCAACTAGAGTATTGATATACAGGTGGATGCCATGGCTGCTGTTGTGTAAAAGGCATGCTAGCTCCTCAAAGAGGACTTGCCAAAGGCTCAAATGCAACAATTAAGTGATTGTAGCAAGAAAGAAATAACTTTTCAGGGTGGAAACAATGTGCGGTTTTCCACTGGAAATTTCAAAATTACCAGAAAATCAAAGAAGTTCAATTTCAAACACACCGAACTTTACACCATTGGTGGGATCTTTAATAAGAGTCCTTACAATTTTTACTAGCCGAAGGTGGTATAGAATGATAACATATCCCATTTATCAGCACACAATTGGTACACACCTCCAGTTAATAGCCTTCAATCCTTCATATCTGACATAAGAATAGTGTTCATTCTTGACCTGAAGTGAAATGGCAATCGGATCCTGGACAGTGCATCTCGCACAGCACACACATTCTACTTTTTGGTGGGCATGTAGTCATCATTCAGTGGATCTCATAGTGTTATCACACCTTCTGGAGAGTCATTATCCAGGTGCAGGGACTCCTCCATCATGACGAGGATGGTCATCTGCACTAGCCCATGCAACCTTTTATGTAAACTACTCTCAGTTGTGTCTATTGCATCCAGTGCTTCTCCTGTACATTGCACAATGCCAAAAACCAGCTTCTATTCCAGGAGTTAATCAATTTCCTAAACCAGCTGTTGTAGTCCATACCATCAATCGGTTCAACTGATTTCGCTGTGGAAGTGTCCATGTTTGTGAGATGGAGAAACACACTATACTCCGCCAACACGACATCAATAATGCCACATTTCAATATCTAAATTGCAGTCGAGTTAGTCACATCTGCAAAGTCCCCAGGCTCATAGTGGGTTGTACCATAGCCACTGAGCTAAATCTTTCTATTAACCTGATATCACTGACTGTCTAAGTCAAATTGACTTATACACAACAACTAAAGTCGATGCAGCTCTATCGCATTCCACTCAAAACCTATCAGTGTGCTGACTGTGCTCAAATCTGTCGCCACATATAGGTTCATCTTGCCCTGGAAGTTGTTGCTCGATGATACACAACTATATTAAATTGTCTCTCCGACGCCATTTTAATTCATACATAGCTTACATATTGTTCCACCATCATTAGATAATCTCAAATCGAGCTGAATGTCAGCAATTAAATTTGACTAACTCATGAGGTACAAATCATCAACAAATACAAGCAGAGTATCCAGGACCATTGCTCTGTTGATGAACAGTGTATTCCAGCATTCATTCGCCCTGCTGAGACAGGAAATGTAGTCAATATCATTAAAACCATAGAATGCTGACAACATTCGATCGCTCAGTGAGGCCATTGTTTCTGTTTACCAGCCTTGATTTTCATATTGCTCATCTGTATCTTGAGTCCCTTAAAGTAGTGATGCAAAAAATCCAATGTTGAAGATATTAGCTAGCATAAGTATGACTTAGAGGAGATAATGAACAATAATCCATGAATTATATTGTCAGTTAATGGTAATTGATTGCTTGTTAACATCCAGAGTGTTTCAAATAACACCTGCTGTATTCTGAATTAATATCTATAAGAACCTAGATATCGCTTGAAATTTGTTTATGATTCCGACATTGGTTGGGCAACACCTCCCGCTGCTTCCCAAGTTTACTCCTGTGCTCTGATGTGCTCCTAAACCGATTTCAAAGACTCTCAGAGTGCTTCTGTACGAGTCATCGGAGTTCCATGATACTATAGGGGTTTGCTGAAAACCCCTCATATATTCTGAATCTCTCCTGAAATTAACACTTGTTATTTAACACTCCAACTCCTCTCACTTAATCCAACAAGCTTGCAGTGACTTCAATACGTGTTGGTACAGGAGTTTCTAATTTGCTTGAAGTATATGTTGAAGTATTCCAGGGAATACAAACTGTGTCATGCCGATTAATCACTACAATGTTTAATGCATCAGCAAAAAACATTTCCGTCTGGGCGGAATGGCTCTGTCGGAGAGGACGCGCTCCGTCAGAGCCGTCAGAGACACCCCGGTGGCGGATTACTCCGCGCCTGGCATCAATACCACGCGTCGGGTTGCATATCGCCCTCTGATCGCTGCTTCGGCGTTTCTTCTCGCTCTGCCAGTCTCCGATGTTAAACAAACACTATGGCGTTGTGGCCAACTGTGACCATACGTCAGAATGGGTTCATTCGGTACACGCTTGCATCGGGATTGCAATGCAGACTCCGGAGTAGAAAGACATCATCTCAATATACGAAGGGATTGCAATGCAGACCGGAGTAGAAAGACATCATCGCATAATACGAAGGGATTGCAATGCAGGCCCTGGTGTAGAAAGACATCATCGCATTATACGAAATACACACTGTATCTTTCCCATCTTTTGATCTCAATCGCTCTTTCCACGGTTTCGTAGATCAACGCAATTGCGTGAATCCTCGCGGCCGGGGAGTATCATAACCTCTCACCCTCATCCCATGCTCCTCGAGCCAGGTTGACTCCTGATCATGGCATGGAGAGATAGAGAGGGATGACTTAACTTCGTGTTCTTAGGTAATGGTAGAGGAGATGGGACAAATCATCATGAGAAACCGGGACTTAAGAGAATTTCGTGTGCGAGTCATTTTACGATCCCCGATACGGCATGTACGAGTCTGCGATCCAGAGTGTAATAACACCAATACAAGGTCTTCCCAACCCAATCAGGCAAGTCGTACCCCTGATTTCTCATATCCGCTCGTATCCTCCACATCGTTCTTATCTCCATCCCCCATCTCTCTCTTTCTCATCCACATCTCAACCATCATCGCAGAACACAAAGTTAAGTCATCCCTCTCTATCTCTCCATGGCATGATCATGAGTCGACACCGAGTACAGCATACACCGAGTACAGCATACACCGAGTACAGCATCCGCGCAATATTGTTTGTCTTCCCTTCATTCTCATAATTACGAGTTGACCCCTGAATGTCACATTAGCTTCCGGTGTGCCTCCCTACACGATCAACCGCCATCAGCCAGCTCTCTATGAGAGCTGAAGAGTAAAATCACCTTCTCACATTCCCACGGTTGCGAGTTAACTAACTGATGAATAGAGTCTCAGCACCAGGCGTGCCGTCCATCGACTGCCTGCGAGTACTCGTCCAATCTCACTCGATCACGGCATCCAAGTGTATATCCAAACTCGGTTGATTACGGCCTTCAATTTCGCATGATCACGGCCTCCAAGCGCATCTTCAAACTCGCTCAATCACCGCCTCCAAGTGTATCTCCATACTCGCTCGATTACGGCCTCCAAGTTTGCACGATCACAGCCTCTAAGTGCATCTCTGAGTTCACTCGATCCTGACCTCCCAGTGCATCTATGAGTTCACTCGATCTCGGCCTCCAAGTGCAATTCTCAACTGGCTCAATCACAGCCTCTAGGTACATGGTTAATGAGCGACGGCGGGTGTACGGAGATACAGGGGTAACGGAGAACAATCACCGCATGCTGCCAGTCCAGATAAACCATGTGTAGATACGTAGCTATATCGATACATAGAGACATAGATGAGACTACACACTGAATGCCTAAGTTTTGAAAATCGTTGAATGATAAGTAGTAGCTATGATTTCCAGGTGCACCAGCAGCATTTCCAAAGAAGCGGCGGCCGGAGAAAAAACGGCTTCAGCATAACTGCGGCCACTGCGAAAAGTGTAACACACATGTCATTCTGATGGTGCGTATACGTCACCAACAAGTTAACGAGGTACATGTGCAACGCAACCCATCGCCTGGGCGGCGGGTAGCGTGTAATTCTCCGTCAGAGGGTACGAGGTTCCGTCAGATCCGTCAGAGCCGTCCGGAACACCCGGGTGTTTCTGACGGAAACTCGGGTCGTCGCTGATGTGATAATTTCACTTCACAGGTCCCACTGAGCTGATACTTGGCAGAACAGGTAGACTGACTTCATCAAGTTATCCAGTTTATTATAAACCACCATCAGTACCCCAATAACATATGTGCTACTATCTTGACCACTTAAAAACTGTCTCTGGAAAACCAGCCAATTGGACTTGAAGAATCGATCATTCAGAAACATAAATAGAGGTCAGATGAAGCCAATCATGGTATGGATGAAGAGGTCTAGGCATTGCTGTGCAACACTTAAAGCAGTTGAGAAATGCAAACAATCATTACCTAGACTAAGCCAGCAACCACCAATCCGATGATTTCCAAATTCTCAATTTGGTACTTCTGGACATATCTAAGACACTGCTATATCGCAGTGCCAAAGTGGATGCTAGAGCGCGATAACCCTACCACATGCCAGAAATCAATCAGAGCTTGGGGACTCATCGAATAGTCGAGCCAAATAGAGCAGAACTTGTAGGTTGAATAGATGGTAGTTGACTTAAAAAGTTTTTCACTTAGAACAAAGGCTTACATGGTACCCAAATGAGTATTTCCAGTATTGCACAAGAGGAGGAATTAGCGAAATTCAACAATTTTAAAGTGGAAGCAGTAGAAGGCCAAACATACATACCACAACAATGGATCAATTTGGTAAAGTGGCAAGACTATGAGAATCAATCATGGGAATGGGTGGAGGATATAACAAAGTGTAAATAGTTGGTGGATAAATGGACTGTAGATACCATGCTAAGGAAGATGGGAAAGGATATTGCAGAAGAAAGGGAAGAGAACCAATACATGGATAGAAACAAAATATGAGGAATTAAATAGAATAGTCACAAGTGAAATATATTGAAGCAAAAGAATTGAATGGATATGAAGAACAGACTGAATGACAGAGAACAACAAAATGTTTAAGTTATCAAAACAACACAATTCAGTGTATTTACAAGATGGATGAAGAATGAATATTTCCATTTGCTGAGTTATACCTAGATTAAACCAAAAACTCCTACCATTCTCCCGAAACATACTAGTAACCTCAATATAGAATGGAGATGACTGCAACAGAAAATCACACAAAATTTGCCACAGAGAATAGGATAATGGGAAAGATTAGTGTAAATCATCAGTACAAGCATTAACAGAGAAGAGGAAAATGTGAAGACAATCAGAAGAGATCTGCCAAGAGCAAACTATGCATACCAGGAACCACATAGAGACTGGATCAAGGGGAAATTGGTAAAAGATACCACTGCAGGTATATAAGGAGTTGCCCACATCCCCCTAACCATCTTCAGAAATGACAGCAACCTCACTGTACTCTTCAACTTCCATTGCATACTGCCAATGGCACCTGATATCACCATCTGAATAACAACCAACAAACAACCATCTGGAATATGATTTTTACATCAAACAATGACAGTGCAGCAGCACTAAGCAAGATTATGAGTATTGATGTGTTATAAGCTACTACCACCCATCAGCAAAAAACATTTCCGTCCGGGCGGAATGGCTCCGTCAGAGTGGACGCGCTCCGTCAGAGCCGTCAGAGACACCCTGGTGGCGGTTTACTCCGCACCCGGCGTCAATACCACGCGTCGCGTTGCATATCGCCCTCCGATCGCCGTTTCTTCTCGCTCTGTCGGTCTCCTATTTTAAACAAACACTCTGGCGTTGTGGCCAACTGTGACCATACGTCGGAATG
>Ga0307515_10002412_pt1 | contig 40757 bp, 43 predicted proteins | sample 17_EM_MG_FD_194513 | JGI IMG/M metagenome (GOLD analysis project Ga0307515, IMG submission 194513) | Populus trichocarpa ectomycorrhiza microbial communities from riparian zone in the Pacific Northwest, United States - 17_EM | ecosystem: Host-associated > Plants > Roots > Unclassified | place... | reverse complement strand
GTGGTGTTGGGGGCGGTGGTCGCCTGGCTGGTCGTGGGGTGGGGGGGGGGGTCGTCCCGACGGGTGCGGGGGGATCGGCCTCGGCCCGCTGAGATCTGGTGGGCGAATGTGCCCTACGAGGATCAGCCCGGGGTTGTCAAGGATCGGCCTTGTCTGGTGCTTGCCGTGCGCGGGCGGAAAGTTACCGTCGCGAAGATCACCAGCAAGTATCACGATGGGCGGGGCGGGGTAATTCCGCTGCCGCCGGGGGCCGTTGGGGATGCGCGGGGGCGGGCCAGTTATTTGGAGACCGACGAGTTGAGGAAGGTGTCGGTGTCTGAGTTTCGGCGGAGGGTTGGGGTGGTGGACCCGGTCCTGTGGGATCAGGTCCGTCACCTCACCGGCTGAAGGTTGTACGTCGGGTGCGGGCCCGTTGTGGCTGGTCGCGCAGTTCCCCGCGCCCCTAACCGAACTGCCCCTAGGCCCTTTTCATCATGCCCAGAGTTGGCCCTGAAGCGTGGCGATCGCCTCTTCTGTCGTCGGCGCCGTGTACACGCCCGTCGACAAATACTTCCAGCCGCCGTCCGCCACCACGAAGGCGATGTCGGCGCTCTCCCCCGCCGCTACGGCCTTCTTGCCCACGCCGATTGCCGCGTGGAGGGCCGCGCCTGTGGAGACGCCGGCGAAGATGCCCTCCTGTTGGAGGAGTTCGCGGGTTCGGGTTACCGCGTCGGCCGAGCCGACCGAGAAGCGGGTCGTCAGTACGGAGGCGTCGTAGAGCTCGGGGACGAAGCCCTCGTCGAGGTTGCGGAGGCCGTAGACCAGGTCGTCGTAGCGCGGCTCGGCGGCGACGATCTTTACGTCCGGCTTGTGTTCGCGGAGGTAGCGGCCTACGCCCATGAGCGTGCCCGTGGTGCCGAGGCCCGCTACGAAGTGGGTGATCGACGGGAGGTCGGTGAGGATCTCCGGGCCCGTTGTCGCGTAGTGGGCGCCCGCGTTGTCCGGGTTGCCGTACTGGTAGAGCATCACCCAGTCCGGGTGTTCGGCGGAGAGTTCCTTGGCCACGCGGACCGCCGTGTTGGAGCCGCCCGCCGCGGGGCTGGGGATGATTTCCGCGCCCCACATGTTGAGCAGGTCGCGGCGTTCCTGCGAGGTGTTCTCGGGCATCACGCAGACCATGCGGTAGCCCTTGAGCTTTGCCGCCATGGCCAATGAAATGCCGGTGTTGCCGGAGGTGGGCTCCAGGATCGTGCAGCCGGGGGTGAGGCGGCCGCTCTTCTCCGCCTGTTCGATCATGTGCAGGGCCGGGCGGTCCTTGACCGAGCCGGTCGGGTTGCGGTCCTCCAGCTTGGCCCAGATGCGGACGTCGGTGGACGGCGACAGCCGCGGCAGGCGCACCAGAGGGGTGTTGCCCACCGCGGCCAGCGGAGAGTCGTAACGCATCGACGATCAGGCCATACCGCCGGCGACGGCCGGCAGGATCGTGACGTTGTCGCCGTCGGTCAGCTTGGTGTTGATGCCGTCGAGGAAGCGAACGTCCTCGTCGTTCAGGTACACGTTGACGAAGCGGCGCAGTTCGCCGCCGTCCACGATGCGGGCCTGGATGCCCGCGTGCCGGGTCTCGAGGTCGGCGAAGAGCGCGGCGAGGTTCTCACCGGCACCCTCGACGGCCTTCTGGCCGTCGGTGTAGGTGCGGAGGATGGTGGGGATGCGGACCTCGATGGCCATGGCAAGGGGCTCCTGTCGGAAGCGGGAGGGGTCTGGTCTCGGTGGGCGCGCGGCACGATCATGGGCGCGCCGGGGCGCACGGCCTACGGCGACTGCGCGAGGGTCAACAGATGGCGCTGCTGAGCCGGCACAGGTCGACGTGCAGCCGCGCCACGAGCAGTGTGCCCGGCGCCTTGTCGCTCACGTCGAGAAGAACCATGGGCTCATCGTATCGATTCCCGCCCGGGGCCTCGGTATGTGATCTCACATTTCGGACGAAATTCGGTCGGGGGGTGAGACGGCGCAGCTCAGGCGGACTCCCGGACGACCAGCCGGGTGGGGACCACCACGGACGGCGCCTCCGAAGTGTCGCCCTCCCAGGTGTCCTGTTCGGTGCGGCCGAACAACAACCGGGCCATCAGCCGTCCCATCCCCCCGACGTCCTGGTGGACGGTGGTCAGCGGCGGGTGGGTCGACTCGGAGATGGCGACGAGGTCGTCGAAGCCGACGACGGCCACGTCCTCCGGGACCCGGCGCCCGCGCTCGCGCAGCACCTGGAGGGCGCCGGAGGCCATGAGGTCGGAGGCGACGAAGACGGCGTCCAGGTCGGGGTGGCGGTCGATCAGTGCGGCCATGGCGTCGGCGCCGCCCTGCCGGGTGTAGTCGGCCCGCTCGACCAGGTGGGGCGCGGTGTCCAGGAGGATGTCCCGGTAGCCGGCGAGCCGGTCGGCGGCGGAGTTCTCCTGGTCGTAGGGGCCGGCGACGGTGGCGATGCGCTCGCGGCCGAGGTCGACCAGATGCCGGACGGCCTGGCGGGCGCCGCCGCGGTTGTCGCCGTCGACGTAGGCCTGGCCGCGCGCGGGGTGGCCGTCGCGCAGGAGGGGGCGGCCGCCGAAGACGGCGGGCAGGCCGAGCCGGTCGACCATCTCGGGGAGTCGGTCGCCGGGGCGCAGCGAGAACAGGATCGCGCCGTCGACGTGGCCGCCGCCGAGGTAGTCGGCCACGCGCGCGTGGTCGTCGGGTTCGTCCAGGAACAGCAGGAGGGCCTGGGCGCCGTGCCGTGCGAGTTCGCCGCGGATGCCGCGCAGCAGGCAGTCGAAGTAGGGGTCGAGGAACAGCCGGTTCTCGGGCTGGGAGGCGACGACCGCGACGGCGCCGGTATGGCGGGTGACCAGTTGCCGGGCCGCCTGGTTCGGCACGTAGCCCAGCGCGGAGATCGCCTCCCGGACCCTGACCGCGGCCTCCGCGCTCACCTTGAGTTCGCCGTTGACCACCCGCGACACCGTGGACTTCGAGACGCCCGACCAGCGGGCGACATCCTCCAGCGTGGGGCGCCGTGCGTTCGACCGCTGCGTCAACACCATCTCCGATACGGCGAGTTGGGCGGTGCGCACCGGCACGGTGCGTACGCGGTCAGTATGCCTCCACGACCTTGACCTCCTCCTCCGTGACCTCGCCTTCCAGGATCTGGTACGAGCGGAACTGGAAGGGTCCTGCCTCGTCGGAGTCGGCGGTGGAGACGAGGACGTAGTGGGCGCCGGGTTCGTTGGCGTAGGAGATGTCGGTGCGGGAGGGGTAGGCCTCGGTCGCGGTGTGGGAGTGGTAGATGATCACCGGCTCCTCGTCGCGGTCGTCCATCTCGCGGTAGAGCTTCAGCAGGTCCTGTGAGTCGAACTCGTAGAACGTGGGTGAGCGGGCCGCGTTCAGCATCGGGACGAAGCGCTCGGGGCGGCCCTCGCCCACCGGGCCCGCGACGACTCCGCACGCTTCGTCGGGGTGGTCCGCGCGCGCGTGGGCGACGATCTGGTCGAAGAGGGCCTGGGTGATGGTCAGGGTCGGCATGGTCGTCAGGATAAGCAGAAGGGCCGCCTCGTACCGAGTGGTGGTACGAAGCGGCCCACATGGTGAAAGCGAGTGATCAGCCGACCTTTTCGAACTCCGGGTTACGGCGCTCGGTGATCTGCGGGTTGCGGGACTTGAGGGCGAACCAGCCGGCGGCCAGGGCGATGGTCCAGCCCGCCATGACGTAGAGACAGACGCGGGAGTCGGGGTCGTAGGCGATGAGGCCCGTGACGAAGAGCAGGAACGCGATGGCCACGTAGGAGAACTTCGCGCCGCCGGGGGCCGGGAAGGACGAGGCCGGGAGGCGGCCCGCGTCTACCGCGCGGCGGTAGAGGACGTGGCTGATCAGGATCATCAGCCAGGTCCAGATGCCGGCGGCGGTGGCGACCGAGGTGACGTAGCCGAAGGCCTTCTCCGGGACGACGTAGTTGAGGACCACGCCGATGCCCATGAAGGCGACCGAGATCGTGATGCCGAAGGCTGGGGTCTTGGAGGCGGAGAGCTTGCTGAAGGCCCTGGGGGCCTCGCCGTTGTCCGCGAGGGTGCGGAGCATGCGGCCCGTGGAGTACATGCCCGAGTTGCAGGAGGAGAGGGCCGCCGTGAGGACTACGAAGTTGACGATTCCGGCGCCTGCCGGGATGCCGATCTTCGCGAACGCCTCGACGAACGGGCTGACGCCCGGGGCGAATTCGGTCCACTTGACGACGCAGAGGATGACGGTGAGGGCGCCTACGTAGAAGAGGGCGATGCGCCACGGGAGGGTGTTGATCGCCTTGGGGAGGGTCTTCTCCGGGTTCTCGGACTCGCCCGCGGTGACGCCGACCAGCTCGACGGCGAGGTAGGCGAACATGACGCCCTGGAGAGTCATCAGGGACGAGCCGATGCCCTTGGGGAAGAAGCCGTCGAACTGCCAGAGGTTGGCGACGGAGGCGGTGTCACCGGCGCTGCTGAAGCCGAAGGTGAGGACACCCAGGCCGATCACGATCATGCCGATGAGCGCGGTGACCTTGACCATCGAGAACCAGAACTCGATCTCGCCGAACAGCTTCACCGAGATCAGGTTGGCCACGAACAGGATCACCAGGAAGGCGAGCGCGGTCACCCACTGGGAGACGGCGGGGAACCAGTAGTTGACGTAGATGGCGGCGGCCGTGAGTTCGGCCATGCCGGTGACCACCCACATCAGCCAGTACGTCCAGGCCGTGAAGTAGCCGAAGAACGGGCCGAGGAACTCGCGCGAGTACTCCGCGAAGGAGCCCGACACCGGGCGGTACAGGAGCAGTTCGCCGAGCGCCCGCATGATGAAGAAGATGATCACGCCCGCGAGGGCGTACATGAAGATGAGGCTGGGTCCGGCCTTGGCGATGTTCGCCCCGGCTCCCAGGAACAGTCCGACGCCGACGGCGCCGCCGATCGCGATCATCTGGACCTGACGGCTGCCGAGCCCGCGCTCGTACCCCTCCTCGGGGGTCTTGTCCGTCTCGACCTGAGCGGAGGTCATGTGTGGTGCGCCTTTCTCCGAATCCCCCCATGGACTTGGAGCTGCCCGGCCGAGGTCCGTCGGCCGCATGGCGAACCCGGCGGGACATGGGTGGCGTCCGCCGGGCGGTCGTGAAGATTTATCACGGTCGCAATCTTGATCGACGGGGGCGTTTGTGGCGTACACCACAGGAAGAAGCGGACAAAAAGGAGCGACGGCCAGCATTCCTGGCCGTCGCGGTGACGTGATCGTTATTTGGATTTGAGGGTCCGCTGAGCGAACGGAACGGCTGCTCCGGTCAGCGCATCAGGGTGTTGACCAGGGTCTCCTGGAGGCCGCCCAGCCAGAGGTACGCCATCACCATCGGCTTGCGCGGGTCCTCGTCCGGGAGCCGGTAGAGGTCGTCGGTGTCGTCCTCGTCGGTGATGTCGAGGCGTGAACCGATCGCCAGGCGCAGGTCGTTGAGCGAGCCGAGCCACTGCCGGGACTCCTCGGCGGTGAGCTTGAGGATCGCGCCGCCGTCGCCGCCGGGGGTGAGCGAGTCGAGGGTGCGGACCACCGCGAGGGCGTTCTCGCGCTTGCCGGCGCGGAGGTCGTTCTCGGTGAAGCGGCGGAACTCGGCGGAGTGCGCCATCCGTTCCTCCGCGTCCTGCGGGGAGTCGGGGGCCTGCTCCGGGTCGGTGTACGCGTCCGGGAACAGGCGCCGGAGCACCGGGTCGGCGGGCGGCTCGCTCGGGCCCTCGGCGAAGAGCTCCGCGAGCGGGTCGTCGGAGGCGTCCTCGCCCGGTCCCGGGCCGATCAGCTCCAGGAGCTGGACGGCCAGCGACCGGATGATGGAGATCTCGACGTCGTCGAGCGCGACGGCTGCGCCGCCGCCGCGAATTGGTTCGAAGTGTCCTGGCATCGGGATGGGTCGCTACTTCCGGTCCTGCTGGAGGGTGGCCCACAGACCGTAGCCGTGCATCGCCTGCACGTCGCGTTCCATCTCCTCGCGGCTTCCGCTGGAGACGACGGCGCGGCCCTTGTGGTGGACGTCGAGCATGAGCTTGTGGGCCTTGTCCTTGGAGTAGCCGAAGTACGTCTGGAAGACGTACGCGACGTAGCTCATGAGGTTGACCGGGTCGTTGTGCACGATCGTGACCCAGGGGACGTCCGGCTCGGGTACGGCGAAGACCTCCTCCGCCGACTCGGTGCGTTCGATCTCCAGGGGTGCGGGTGACGTCACACGGCCCATGCTGCCACCAGAAGGGGGCCTCCGCACAAATGGACCCCACAAATCGTCAGAGTGACGAGATGGGAGTAGCATCCCTTGCCATGAACACAGCGGACCTTGGGCTGCCGGTGGACGTTCCCTCGACGGCGCTCTTCACCGACCACTACGAGCTGACGATGCTGCAGGCCGCCCTCAAAGCGGGTACGGCCGACCGGCGTTCGGTCTTCGAGGTCTTCACCCGTCGGCTGCCCGAGGGGCGTCGCTACGGCGTCGTCGCGGGCACCGGACGCGTCCTGGACGCGGTGGAGAACTTCCGGTTCGACGCGGACGTCCTCGGCTTCCTGCGCGAGCGGAACGTCGTCAACGAGGAGACCCTGGAGTGGCTCGCCGCCTACCGCTTCAGCGGTGACGTCTGGGGCTACCCGGAGGGCGAGGTGTACTTCCCGGGCTCGCCGATCATGCGGGTCGAGGGCTCGTTCGCCGAGTGCGTGCTGCTGGAGACGGTGATCCTCTCCATCCTCAACCACGACTCCGCGATCGCGGCCGCCGCCTCCCGCATGGCCTCCGCCGCCGGGGACCGCCCGCTGATCGAGATGGGCGCCCGCCGCACCCACGAGCTGGCCGCCGTCGCCGCCTCCCGCGCGGCCTACGTCGGCGGTTTCGCCACCACGTCCGACCTCGCGGCCGGTTTCCGCTACGGCATCCCGACCGTCGGCACCTCCGCGCACGCCTTCACCCTGCTGCACGACAACGAACGCGACGCGTTCCAGGCCCAGGTGGACTCGCTGGGCCGCAACACCACGCTGCTCGTCGACACGTACGACGTGACCGAGGCCGTCCGTACGGCAGTTGAGGTCGCCGGGCCCGAACTCGGCGCCGTCCGCATCGACTCGGGCGACCTGCTGCTCGTCGCGCACCGGGTGCGGCAGCAGTTGGACGAGCTGGGCGCCGTCAACACGAAGATCGTGGTGACCTCCGACCTGGACGAGTACGCCATCGCCTCGCTGGCGGCGGCGCCGGTGGACGCGTACGGCGTCGGCACCCAGCTGGTGACCGGCTCCGGGCACCCGACCTGCTCGATGGTCTACAAGCTGGTCGCGCGCGCCGAGTCCGCCGATCCGAAGGCGCCGCTGGTGCCGGTCGCGAAGAAGTCCAGCGGCGGCAAGACGTCGATCGGCGGGCGCAAGTGGGCGGCACGGCGGGTCGACGGCGACGGGGTCGCGGAGGCCGAGGTCGTCGGCACCGGGCCGGTACCGGCCGAACTGGCCGACCGGCAGCTGCTGGTGGAGCTGGTCAAGGGCGGCGAGGTCGTCGCGCGCGAACCGCTGGACGTCGTACGGGACCGGCATGCTGTCGCGCGGGGCAACCTGCCGTTGTCGGCTGCCCAGTTGTCGCGCGGGGAGGCTGTCCTTCCGACGGAGTACGTGCATCTGCGGTCGGGTAGTTAAGAACCGCCGATGAAGGCCCCTGGTTAAGACCCGTACGAAAATCAGGGGTATGCCCTCCCGTAGTGCCGCCGGAGTCTCTAGGCTCGAATCTCACTCACTGTCGAAGGACACCACCATGCGCCGCGCCTTGATCGTCGTTGACGTGCAGAACGACTTCTGCGAAGGAGGCAGTCTCGCGGTGGCCGGGGGTGCGGATGTGGCCGCCGCCGTCACCGAGTTGATCGGGCAAGCGCCCGCCGGGTATCGCCATGTCGTGGCCACCCGTGACCACCACATCGCGCCCGGCGGGCACTTCGCCGACAACCCGGATTACGCGCACTCCTGGCCCGCGCACTGTGTCGCGGGTACGGAGGGGGTTGGCTTCCATCCGAACTTCGCGCCTGCGGTTGCCTCCGGGGCGATTGACGCGGTTTTCGACAAGGGGGCTTATGCGGCGGCGTACAGCGGGTTCGAGGGGCGGGATGAGAACGGGGTTTCGCTCGGGGACTGGTTGCGGGCTCGGGAGATCGACGAGGTGGATGTCGTCGGGATCGCCACCGACCACTGTGTGAAGGCGACGGCGTTGGACTCTGTGCGGGAGGGGTTCCGTACGCAGGTGTTGTTGGATCTCACGGCCGGGGTAGCGAAGGAGACGACCGATCGGGCGTTGGAGGAACTGCGCGCGGCGGGCGTGGAGTTGACCGGGAAGCCGGTTGTCTGAGCGGGCTGTTGCGGTTTGATTTTTTCTGCGGGCCGGTGGGGGCTGGTCGCGCAGTTCCCCGCGCCCCTAAAGGGGCGCTCCAGCTCGCGGGGTTTCGACTGGCTCCGTTGCCGGGTGTTGGCGGCTGAGGCTCTCGCCCTCGATGTCTACGTTCGGGAGCAGGCGGTCCAGCCATGGCGGTAGCCAGGAGATGCGGTCGCCCAGGATCGCCAGGACGGCCGGTACGAAGGCCATGCGGACCACGAACGCGTCGAAGAGGACGGCTATCGCCAGGCCGAAGCCGATCATCTTGATCATGGAGTCGCCGGCGGTGATGAAGCCCGCGAAGACCGAGATCATGATGAGGGCCGCGGCCGTGACGACGCGGGCGCTGTAGCGGAACCCGGTCGCGATCGACGCGTGGGCCGCGCTGCCGTGGACGTAGGCCTCGCGGATGCGGGAGACGAGGAAGACCTCGTAGTCCATGGCGAGGCCGAAGACGATGCCCACGAGGAAGATCGGCATCAGGCTCATGATCGGGCCGGTGCTCTCCACGCCCAACAGGCTTGCGCCCCAGCCCCATTGGAAGACCGCGACCACGCAGCCGAGGGCAGCGAGCACCGAGAGCAGGAAGCCCACGGCCGCCTTGATCGGGATCACGATCGAGCGGAACACCAGGAGCAGGAGCAGTACCGCCAGTCCCACGACCACGATCAGGTACGGGACCAGGGCGCCGCTGACCTTCTGGGCCACGTCGATGTTGAGGGCGGTGGTGCCGGTGACCTCGAAGGTCGCGCCGGGGGCCGCCGTCTCTATCGCGGGGCGGTCGTCGCGGATCGTGTGGACGAGGTCTACGGTCTTCTCGCTGGTCGGTGCCTCCGCCGGTACGGCGGTGAACAGGGCTGTGTTTCCAGTCGAGTTGAAGCGAACCGGGGTCACCGACACCACGCCCGGTACCGCCGCGATCCGACGCTCGACCGTGGCTGCCGCGGCCTTGGGGTGGGTGGCGTCCGTGAGGTCGACCACGACCGTCAGCGGGCCGTTGAAGCCGGGGCCGAACGCCTTCGCCAAGTCGTCGTAGGCCCGGCGTTCGGTGGTCGCGGTGGACTTGGCCTCGTCGCCGGACTGGCCCAGTTGCAGGCCCAGCACGGGGAGCGCGAGGACGACCAGGCCGGCGACCGTGCCGAACAGCACCGGCCAGGGGTGGCGCAGCACGAACCCTGCCCAGCGGCTGCCCATGTTGCCGGCCACGCCCTGGATGCGGCGGCCGGTCGTCTTGTAGCGGCGGGAGAGGACGGCGCGGGGCCAGAAGCCGAGCAGGGCGGGGACGAGAGTCAGCGCGATGAGGACGGCGAGGGCGACCGCGGCTGCGGCGCACAGACCCATCTTGGTGAGGAGTGGGATGCCTACGACGGAGAGTCCGGCCAGTGCGATCACGACCGTGAGGCCCGCGAAGACCACCGCCGAGCCTGCCGTGCCCACGGCCAGGCCCGCCGCTTCCTCGGTGGTGTGGCCGTTGGCGCGTTCCTCGCGGTAGCGGAAGACGACGAACACCGCGTAGTCGATGCCGCAGGCCAGGCCGAGCATCGTGGCGAGGGTGCCGGTGGTGTCGGAGAGGCCGAGGGTGCTGGCCAGGGTGGTGATCGCGGTCATGGAGATGGCGACGCCGAGGAGCGCGGTCAGCAGGGGGAGTCCGGCGGCGGCGAGTGATCCGAAGGTGATCAGCAGCACTACGGCGGCGATGGCGACGCCGAGTACCTCGCCGACGCCGCCCGCGGCGGGCTCGGCGGCCAGTGCGGTGCCGCCGATCTCGACGGTGAGGCCGGAGGCGCGGGCCTGCTGCGCGGCGCTCCTGAGGCTGTTCTTCGCGGCGTCGGTGAGGTCGTTGGCCTGCACCGTGTACGTGATCGTCGAGTACGCGGTCGTCGCGTCCTTGCTGACCGCGCCCGCTTGGAAGGGGTTGACCGCGCTCGCGACCTGCGGTCCGCCGGAGACCTCGTCGACGAGCCGGACGACGGCCGCGCGGTCCTTGCCGGCGGTGATCTTCCGCCCGTCAGGTGCGACGAACACCACACGGGCCACGGCGCCGTCCGCCTGTGCCCCGGGGAACCGCTGCTGGATCAGGTCGAAGGCCCGCTGGGACTCGACACCCGGGGTGGAGAAGGTGGTGGCGGGGGCGTCGGCCGCCTTGCTGGAGGCGAAGCCGAGGGCCGCGAGGATCACGACCCAGAGGACGGTCACGTACCAGCGCCGGCGGAAGGCCAGGCGCCCCAGGCGGTAGAGGACGGTAGCCACGGACGGGCCTCCGCTGCGGTCTAGGGTGCCCCGAGCCATCCCAGGATGCGGGCGATCGCGGCGGGGCGCCTGTCGAGCGCGTGGAGCGCCCTCACAGCGGGGGTTCCACGGCAGGCCGGCAGCCGACGGTCGCCGCTCCCGCGCCAGAGACCCCGAAACCGGTGTGCCCCGCCCGGTTGGGCGGGGCACACCGGTTCAGTCACGGAACCACCGGGGCTACCTGTCCTGCAACGACCTCCGGTGTCGCGTTACCACGTACACGAGGGACCCGATGAGCAGGATTCCCCAGCCGATGACCTCGATCTCGCCGGCCGAGCCACCGAGCGCGGCCAGCGCCAGGCCGAAGACCACCAGGACGCCGATGATTTTCAGGATGAGTTTCCCCATGGCACTTCAGTCCTTTTCCGTCAGCCGCCGGACCCCGAGTAGGTGTACGAGCCGTTGCCCTTGACCTTGATCTTGATGTACGGGTAGAGGTTCGCGTAGCAGCCGTAACTGATGACGCAGAGCTCCACATGGCGCTTCATGGTCGAAGTCGCCGAGGACGCCGGCACCCCGGTCTTCTGGTTCAGGATGCGGTCCCCGAGCTGAACGATGTCCTGCTCGTTCGAGAGGTAGTCGTAACGGGTCCCCCAAGCGGTCACCTTGGTGCCGTTGTACTGGAACTTTACATAAGTATGGTAACGGTAAATCGTGCTCCCCAACAGCGACTTGTGGGAGTACCACACGTCTACCCACTTCCACGCGGTGGAAGCCGCGGCCGCCGATGCGGACAGTGAAGCGGAGGCGGTCTTCGCGCTCGTCGTGGCAGCCGCGGGGGTGGTGGTCGTGGTCGGGTCGGTGCCGGCGGTGGCCGTGTTGTCCAGGGTGCCGGCCGACTCCGCGTCGGTCAGCGCGGTCAGGGTCTCGTCGTCGGAGGTGTCCGCCGGGTTCCCTTCACCCTCGACCGGCTGCGGACCGATCTCTCCGTCGAGGTACTTGACGGCCGAGGCTTCAATCGTCACCGCGGACGATCTCGGGTCGGCGATCTGGTCCGCCAGATCGGGCTCCCGCTCCTTGATGAGCGTCAGGTCCGAGTCGCTCCAAGTGCCGGCCCCGACTCTCTGAAGGGCCGCCGCGACCTCGCTGTCCACCGCGTCGGCCGCGGAGGCCGCCGACGTGGAACCGACAATGAATGTGGCAGCCGTGACAACTCCCACGAATGCGGTGGCGATGCGATGACGTCTCTGCACGGTCACAAGAATCCTCTCAGCTTCTGGAAACGGAAGAATTCCTGGGCAATCAATTGCCCCGAACTCTTCCGGCGCGTTCCCGCTGAAATAGATCCTGACCCGGCCGGAGTCTCACGTCATCGTTTTCTGGTGGCCCAGGAGTGACATGGCACGTGCGTGCCAGTCGCCTTCCTTTTGTCACTCGCCGGGTGACACGCCGCTTCCGTCAATCGCCCAGACGCCGAGGAGGAAGTCGGCTTCGCCGGTCTCGACCGCCCAGCCGTCCATGACCTCATCCGACAGCCAGCTGTCCCACGCGTCGATCGCGAGCCGCTCCGCGCAACGGAGATTGGCCGCCTCCACGAACGTCATGGCCGCAATCCCCGCCCGGAAAGGCCGAATGGTGACATGGGCTACCCCGGGTCTGGCCGCAGCACCTACGAGCACCGGCAAAACGTCAAGGGCGCGAGAAACCGCCGCCTCATCCGCCGGAGAATCGAGGAGTGAAGGTGTCAACAGAACCCTGATCGCGTACACGGCTGAACCGTAGAGCAATTCGAAGAGTGCAGGCGCCCAGGGCCCGTGGCCATTTGCGGCCCTGGCAGCGGTGTGCCACCACCGCGCACCCGAAGCGGCTTGAGGCCGAGCGGGCTCACCACGACACGACGGCGATCACAGCCACTCGCGCCGAACGGCCTCGACACCTGCCTGGAAGCGGCTCTGCGCGTCCAGCCGTCTGAGCAGCTCGGCCACGTGGCGACGGACCGTACGCAAGGAGACCCCCATCTTGCGGGCGATGCTCTCGTCCGTCTGTCCGGCGGCCAGCATCTTCAGCAGCGCGATGTCGCGGTCGGCGGGTTCGTCCGACTCGGCCGTTTCCGGTGCGCCGAGCACCATGGCCGGCTCCCACAGGAACTCGAAGAGCTCCTTCAGCGCCCTGACCACACTCCGGTGGTGGATGACCAGCGCCCCGCGCTTGCTGTCCTCGGTGTCGAGCGGTACGACGGCGGCCGAGGTGTCGCACAGGATCAGCCGCATGGGCAGGGCCGGTACCGTCCGGATCTCGCCGCCCCGGGATGCCAGCCACTTGGCGTAGCCGACCGTCGCGACGTCGTTGCGGATGCTGTTCAGGTAGAGCGTCCGCATCCGCACACCGCGGCCGAGGTTCTGCTCGTCCAGCGGCTTCGCGGCCTCCAGTGCCGCACCGCTGAGGGCGCCGCCGGGAGCGAGCGTGCACACCTCGGAGGTGGCCCGCTGGGACAGTTCCGTCAGCCGGACGCGGACGCGGTCCACGCCGTCGAGTCGCTCCACGCCGTCGCTGGACCTGCCGGGGGCCAGCGCCTCGTACTCCGACGCCAGGGCGGCCAGGACCGCCTTGTCACGGGAGAGCACGGCCCGCCGCTCGTCCAGCTCGGCCTCGGCACGGCTCACCGCCGGGCCGAGCGCGACAACGGGGTTGACGGGCAGCAGCGCGCCCTCGCCCCCGGTCGTCCCATGCAGCAGGGAAAGCTCGGTCAGCCGGTCCAGCGCGGAGCGGACCTCACCCTCCGTCAGGGCCGCGCCGGCCGCGATCTGCTCCAGCCCCCACGTCGGCTCGGAAAGCAACATCTTGTAGACACGGCGCACCTGATCGTCAAGCCCAGCAGTCAGCACGACGCCCCCTCCCGCTCCCCCGTCGTTCCACCACGCAAAACCCTTGGTGGATTACGGGGATTATACCCCGGCAGTGATCGCCGCACTGATCTTTCTTTTACTTCCTTTTACGTAAAACTGGCCGAACCGGACAAAAGTCACCTCGCCGTCGAGGGGCATCGTCTTCCTGGCACCGATGTGCCATGTCCCCTTCGTGACACGATTTTCCACTGACATCCATCGAGAACATCCTGCATGATCCGTCACAGGTGAAAGAGAAAGAGGAATCGACCGACAGGTCCCGAGGGGAATACAAAATGAATCGCACCATCAAGAAGTGCACCGCTTGGGCATTCCCTGCCGCCGCGCTCATATTCGCCATCGCCTTGACGGTGCCGACGCATCAGCACTCCGCCCAATTCACGATCCCCACAGCGTCGGCGGAAACAGAGGCCGACATCACAACTCCCGCCACCGACGGAACCGGCAGCTGGGTATGGGACTGAAAGAACCTGACGGCGCAGAATGCGATTCACCCGGCCCCTGTCACGGGATGGCGGGAGAAGAACCGCTCACGCCGACGCCGCGGGCCTCCGCAGCAGCGCCCTGATCGGATGCCACAGCTCCTGCGGCAGTTCCGGCCCCGGGATCACGACAGCGTTGTCAGGGGCCGGTGCCGTGCGCCATATCAGGCCGTCGGGGTGGTGCAGGACCGCCGTGATCTCGTCCGGGGTCGGCGGCTCCGCGTTGCCGCGCAGGTAGACGGCCCGCATTCCGAGGTTGCGGAGCCGGGTCAGGGCCCGGGCGCGGTTGCGGGCATGGACGAGCACACGGACGCAGCCGTCACCCTGGGCGGTGGGTCTGGGCAGGTTCAACGCCACCACCACGCTGCCGGTCGGCAGCCTGCAGAAACCTCCTGCGGACAATGCGGTCACACCCCCTGGCGGGTCGAAGTCGAGGTCGGTGTCAATAAGCCAAGCACAGGACGCACCTAAACACGGATCGGCGGCGACCCGCCAGGGGGTCACCGCCGATCCGTTTCTGACCTGCGCTTTTACCGACTACTTCGCCGAAGGGCCGACCTGGAGCGTGACCGTCGAGCCGCTCAGCGGCTCCTTGACGATCTTGATCCGGGTGTTGGTGTCAGTGATCTTGACACCGGCCGTCGGGTTCGACGTGTCGTAGTAGGTCGACTTGCCGTCGTCGAAGACGGAGACGCCGGGCTGCGACTTGACCTTGGCGGCGATGTCCGCGCTGTGCAGCGTCATCGAGTCCGTCCGGTACAGGCTGAACGGCGAGTCGTAGGCCTGGATGCGGTTGCGCATCAGCGTGCCGTTGGACCACTTCAGCTGCGCCGGGTGCGAGTCGATCGGCAGGATCTGCCCCGTACCGGGGTGCTCGCTGGTGTTGTTGTCCGCCTGCGAGGTGTCCCACTTCCAGATCAACAGGCCGTTCTGGTAGGCGTAGTGCTCCACCCAGTCCGGACGGGTCGTCGAGAAGCCGAAGTTGTACGGGCCGACCTTCAACACCTTGTCGTACGACACGTATTGACGGTTCTCGGCGATGTAGTACTGCGGGTAGTCCTTGGTGAACGAGGCGCCGATACGGGAGAAGCCCGTCGCGGTCCAAGCGGCGTCCGCCGTCTCGGCGTCGTCCGAGAAGAGCGCCGCACCGTCGGCGGTCACCGTGATCTCGTCGGCCGCGAAGCCCTTCAACGCCTTGCCACTGTCCGTCTGGTAGCGGAAGCGGACGTCGATCTTCTGGCCCGCGTAGGCGTCCAGCGGGTACGTCAGCTTCTGGTACGCCGCCGCCGTGCCGGTGAGCGCGGGGTTGCCGCTGCCGTCACGCGGGATGGCGGAGCCGTCGGCCAGCTTGCCGTCGATCGGGGTCCAGCTCGTGCCGCCGTTGGTGGACACCTCGGTGTAGAGGTAGTCGTAGTCGGCCTCGGTGTCGTACCAGCCGTCCAGCGTGAGCGTGGCGGCCGACTTGCCCGTCAAGTCCACTGTGCGGGAAAGGGTGTTGCTCAGGTCGTTGCCGCTGCCGCTCCACCACTGCGTGGCGCCCTGCGCCGGGGCGACGACGTTGGTGGTGACCTCCTTCTCGGGCAACTGCACCACGAGAGCCTGCGGGTTCTTGGTGTTGTACTCCGCGACGCCCAGCGTGTGCTTCGACTTGGTGCCGGCCTTGACAACGTCGTAGTCCAGCCAGCCCAGTTGGAGCTTGTCCCAGGCGTTCATGTCGCCGGGCAGGTCGCCGATGGCTTCCTTGCCGGTGCCGAGCCAGGAGCCGGACGACATCAGCGTCCAGAAGCCGGTGGAGTTCTCGCCGCCCGCGGTGTCGTACTCGTCGGGCAGGCCGAGGTCGTGGCCGTACTCGTGGGCGTAGACGCCGAGTCCGCCGTTCTCCGGCTGGATGGTGTAGTCGCCGACCCAGACGCCGGTGTCGCCGACCTGGGTGCCGCCGAGCTTGTTGGTGCCCGGGCCGGTGGAGCCGGCGTCGGTGCCGAAGGCGTACCAGCGGTGGGCCCAGATCGCGTCCTCGCCCTGCGCGCCGCCGCCGGCGGACTCGTCCTCACCGGCGTGCACGATCTGGAAGTGGTCGATGTAGCCGTCGGGCTCGTTGAAGTTGCCGTCGCCGTCGTAGTCGTAGCGGTCCCACTGGTCGAACTGGGCCAACTCCGTCTTGATCTCGGCGGCCGTGTCACCCGCGGCCTCGCGCTGGGCGACCCAGGCGTTGACGCCGTCCTGCACCGCGTACCAGGCGCCGGTGGCGGCGTCGTTGGAGCCGTAACGGGCCTCGTTGTAGGGGACCTTGACCCAGTCGGTGACCTCGCCCTCGACCGAGTAGCGGCCCGAGGACTGCTTCTCGTAGTACTTCTTGAGCGACTCGGTGTTCTTGCCGGTGCCGAAGTACAGGTCCTGGAAGTGCGCCTGGTTGTAATCCGCCTGCCAGGCCGTGGAGTTGTCCTTCGCCCGGTCGGGCGCGGCTATCTGGTTGTGCAGCGGGCCGACGGTGCCGCCGTAGCGGGTGTCGACCTGGTCGCCGAACTCGACCAGGATCGTGAAGATCTTGTCGGTCTTCTCCCGGCTCAGCTCGACGTACTTGCTCTTGCCGCCGCCCTTGCTCTTGAGCTGGACGACCTTCGAGCCGTTGCGGTCCTTGACCGAGGCATTGCCGGCTATGACCTCGTTCAGGGCCTCCTGGCGCTGCGCGTCCTGCGTCTTGCTCAGCGGGCCGTCGAGGTCGTGCTCCTTCTGTGCGACCGGTGCCGGGTCGTGCCGGTCGACAGTGGTGGCCTTGGCCGAGGTGTTGGCCTCCGCCACGGCGAACGTCGAGAACGTGGCGGTGGCCGCCGCGAGGGCCACGCCCACCGCGGCCGCTCTGAACGTCCAGGGTCTGCTGGTCACTTGAGGTCCTCCCCTGCGCACACTCGACCGCGCGGAAGGGGGGGTCCTGGAGTCATGGAAGGTCCGCGCGCGGTGAACGCGTGATAGTCAAGTGACGTTATTTGACTAGAGGTTTACGGGAAAAGACAGACCTTGACTCGGACAGGACAAGTGCACTATGCGAAGCCGGGGTCCGCTTTACGGACACGCGCGGCCGACTCGTCCAGCACTCAACAGGCGCGTGCATCCGTCCACTTGGTGGACGCTATGACTCCGTGCGCCCCCCATGCTCCGGAGCTGTGTGTTAGGTCATGCTTACTGCACGTTCCACTCGGGCATGCAGGCGAATAGAGTCGATTGGCGGAACGCCCGGAACCGGCGGAAAGCCAGGCCGACATCGTAGTCGCACCCCCCTTTCACAGCCTCCCCTCCATCGCCTAACGAGGACTCGATTGCCATGCCTCGTCCGACCGCCGCACAGCTCGCCTACGGTTCGTTCACCGTGATCTTCTCGACGCTCGCCATGCTGCTGCTGTCACAGACGAACTCCGGTCTGGGTATCGCGGTCATCGCATGCGCGGCGCTCGCCCTCGGGGTGCTCGTCTCCCTGACGGTGCCGCAGCCGAAGACCCGTGCCCAGGCAGCGGCCCAGGCCGCCCCCCAGACCGCGGTAGCGGCCGCTCCGCCGCAGCGCCGGGTGCCGGTGTCGGTACGGCGGGAGACCGTCTCCGCCGCCGCCGTGTCGTCCGCACAGCCGGTCCGGGAGCGGAGCACTCCCTAGACCAAGCACAGGGACAAGCTCGATCTCGACCTCAAGTTCAAGCTCAACTACGCGAATCGGCGGGCCCGTTGACCACGGACCCGCCGATCGCTGTGTGCGCTCCGGGAGTTGACCCCGGTCACGTCAACGCGTACTGACCACCACGGTCTTGGCGGCCTTGTCGTGCAACCCCTGCTTGTACGGCTTGTCGAAGAAGCTCCAACCACCGCAGATCGCCGTCCAGATGCAGGCACAGCAGAACGCGAACGGGATCCACAGCACCGCCGCGCGGATCAGGTTGGTCTGCACGGACGGCGTCGACCCGTTGTCGAGGTTCGCAACGCGCAGGCCCAGCCACTTCTTGCCCAGCGTCTGCCCCGACTTGGCCATCATCACGGTGTCGTAGCCGATGTAGAGCACGGCCGCGATGAGCGACTGCCCGAGCGACTTGGCGTACGACGCCCCGTCGGAGCCGACGTCGTACTCATGCACCCCGAAGGCCCAGGTGACCAGCCAGATGACGATGCCGACGAGGATCAGGTCGATGATCCGGGCGAGCGTGCGCCGACCGCTCTCGGCGAGCGGGGGCATCCCGGCGAGGGGGTCGGTGGGATAGGAACCGCCGCCGTAAGGGTCACCGGCACCACCACCGCCGTAGGGCGGGGGCTGGGGAGGCTGGTTGCCGCCGTACGGCGGGTCGTACGGTGAGCCCGATCCCTGGCCAGGAGGGGGCTGCTTCCTGAACGGGTCGTCTTCCGGCGGCTGCTGGCCGGAGCCCGGAGGCGGTTCGGTACTCATGGGCCGAGTCGACCGCGAAGCGCCCGTTTCCGCATCCGGCGAGCGGCCGTCCGGGGTACGGAATCAGGTACCCCGGATGCCGTACCCCCCTATCCCGCTACGAACGTATGTGCTGCCTTGTCGTGCCAGCACTGGCGCCAGGGCCGGTCGAAGAGACACCAAGCGACACCGACGATCCCGATGCCGAGCAGCCCGGGGACGCTGTAGACGAGCCAGCGGCGCAGCGCCCCACCGAAGCCGGGCGGCTCGTGGCTCTCGATGCCGCGCACCTGGAGACCGCAGAGCTTCTTGCCCAGGGTGCGGCCCCACTTGGCGGTCGGCAACGCCTCGTAGAGGACACCGAAGAGGAGGAGTACGGCGAGGACGATGCCCAGGTAGACGGCCGTCGTGCCGTCCAGCAGCCAGACCGTTTCGGTACGGCCGGAGAGCTTGGCCGCGTCGATCTTCTCGTTGAGGTGGTCGGCCGCCTTGGTGCCCAGCGGTACGGCGGCCCCGGCGGTCACCGCGCCGAGCACGACGGTGTCGACGAGCCGCGCGACCAGCCGCTTGCCGAGCCCCGCGGGCCGCGCCGCCGACTGCCGCCGGGCCGCCGCCTGGAACACGTCCTCCACGGGCGGCTTCCAGGGCGCTACGGGCCCCTCCTCGTCCCCCGCCAGCCGGTGCACCTGCTGCGCCCAGGACGGCTGCCCGCCACCGGGTCCGGCCGCCATGGGCATACCCACGGCGGCGCCCTGCGGCTGGACCGGGCCGGGTTGCTGGGGGACGCCGGGGGCGGACTGCTGGGGGCCGGAGAGGGCCGTGGAAGCGGCAGGGGCGGCGGAGGCGGCGGGCGCCCCGGTGCCGGTGCCCGCCTGGCCCACCTGGCCCACCTGAGCTTGCGCGGCGCGGGCCGCGGCTGCCTTTCCGGCGCCGAAGCCGGGGCCGGAGGGGTCGCTGGAGGGGCTGGTCCCGGCAGGGCTGTCGGCGCCGAAGCCACCGCCGGCGGAGCCGGTTCCGACGGGCCCCTGCACACCGGAACCACCGGCGGCGGAGCCGGACCGGGCCGAGCCCTGCGGGCCGTAGCCGGCGGCACCCGGCCCGGAGCCCGCCGGCCCCTGCGGGCCAAAGCCGCCCCCGGCCCCCGCGCCCCCGCCCTGCGCCCCCGGCGCCCCGCCCTGTTGGGGCGTGCGCGGGGTCGGGTGGCGGAAAGTCGTCGTGCCCTCGTCCGGGGTGTCCGTACCCGGGGTCGTCGGGCGGCGCAAGGCGAAGGTGCCGGGGTTGGACGGGTCCTCGGGAGCGGTCGCCGCCGGGCCGTCCGGCTGGGCGGGGTGGTCGGCGGGGACCCTCGGGTCCGCGCCCGCTCTCGGGTCCGGGGAGCCCCAGGAGACGCGGCGGTCCTGATCGCCGCCGAAACCGCTCTGGTGGGAGCGGTCCGCGCCCCACGCCGCCGCCGGTTCGGGGCGGCTGCCGTGCTGGGCCTGGGCCGGGCTCACCCGGTTGTCCGGTGCCGGGTCCTCGTCGAAGAAGTGCGGCCCGGTCTCCTCGACGGACTGGCCCGGCGCGCCGACGGGCAGGCCGTCCGACGGTGCCGGGCGGCTGGTGCCGGGCACCCAGGCCGTGCCGTTCCAGTACCGGACGTATCCAGGAATGGACGGGTCCGGGTAGTACCCCTCGCGGGGCCTGTCGTCACCGGGTGCCGGGGTTGGGGCGCTCATGTCCGTCGTCCCGTATCTGCTCGGAGGTCAAATGGGGGTGTCCACATCTATCAGACCCGTGCGACCACCACTGCCCCTCCCGCCGGACCCGCCCCTTTCCGGGCAACCTCGTGCACGGAGTCCACACGCCCCGAAGCCCCGCGAAGCCTTCGTGACGCCTCGCGGAAAAAAAGTTTCCCGAACTCGCGTAATGCTTTCGCCCGCACGCCCTCTCCACTCGTACGGGCCCACCGCAGGGCCCGGTCAGCGAGAGGAGACACGCGTCATGCACACAGTCGTAGAGCGGGAGTTGGAGCTCAAACTCATCCTGTCGCCGGAGCGGAGCATTCCGGTCCCGGCCCTGCTGAGCTACCGCACCGACGATCCGTACGCCGTCCACATTTCCTTCCACATCAACTCCGAGCACCCCGTCAACTGGACGTTCGCCCGCGAACTGCTGGTCGAGGGTGTGTTCCGGCCGTGCGGGCACGGGGACGTACGGGTGTGGCCGACGAAGGTGGAGCGGCGCAGCGTCATCCTGATGGCGCTGAGTTCACCCGACGGAGACGCCCTGCTGCAGGCCCCCGCGGCCCAGGTGTCGGCATGGCTGGAGCGCACGCTGCGGGTGGTCCCTCCGGGCTCTGAGGCGGAGCAGCTCGGCATCGACGACGGCCTGGCCGAGCTGCTCGCACCGACCCCGGCCGACGACCTGTGGCTGCGCGACCCGTGGCCTTCGGACGAGTCGCGGGACGGGGAGTGAGCCGTAGGAACAGGAGGGGGAATCAGAACAGCTTGCCGGGATTGAGGATCCCCAGCGGGTCGAAGCTCGCCTTCACCGCCCGCTGCATCTCCACGCCCACCGGGCCGATCTCGCGGGCCAGCCACTCCTTCTTCAGGACGCCGACGCCGTGTTCGCCGGTGATGGTGCCGCCGAGCTCCAGGCCGAGGGCCATGATCTCGTCGAAGGACTCGCGGGCGCGGCGGGACTCGTCGGCGTCCTGCGCGTCGAAGCAGACGGTGGGGTGCGTGTTGCCGTCACCTGCGTGCGCGCAGACGCCGATCGTCAGCCGGTACTTCTCGCCGATCCGTTCCACCCCTTCGAGCATCTCGCCGAGCCGCGACCGGGGCACGCACACGTCGTCGATCATCGTCGTGCCCTTGACCGCCTCCAGCGCCGTGAGCGACAACCGCCGCGCCTGGAGCAGCAGTTCGGACTCGGCCGCGTCCTCGGCCGGGACGACCTGCGTGGCTCCGGCCGCCTCGCAGAGGGCTCCTACGGCGGCCAGGTCGGCGGCCGGGTCCAGCGTGTCGAAGGCGGCGAGCAGCAACGCCTCCGTCGTCTCCGGCAGTCCCATGTGCGCCATGTCGTTGACGGCCTTGACGGTCGTACGGTCCATCAGTTCGAGGAGGGACGGCACGTGCCCGCCCGCCATGATCCGGCACACCGCGTCGCACGCGGCCGCCGCGGACCCGAACTCGGCGGCCAGGACGAGCTGTTGGGGCGGTTGCGGCCTCAGCGCCAGGATCGCCTTGACGACGATCCCGAGCGAGCCCTCCGACCCGACGAACAGCCGCGTCAGGTCGTACCCGGCGACACCCTTGGCCGTACGCCGGCCGGTGCTCATCAGCCGGCCGTCGGCGAGGACGACGTCCAGGCCGAGGACGTACTCGGCCGTCACCCCGTACTTCACACAGCACAGCCCGCCGGACGCGGTGCCGATGTTGCCGCCGATCGTGCACATCTCCCAACTGGAGGGATCCGGCGGGTAGTAGAGGCCGTGTTCGTTGACCGCGCGGGAGAGGGTCGCGTTGATGACGCCCGGCTCGACGACCGCGATGCGGTCGACCGGGCTGATCTCCAGGATGCGGTCCATCTTGACGAGGGACAGCACGATGCAGCCCTCGGAGGCGTTGGCCGCGCCCGACAGGCCGGTGCGGGCGCCCTGCGGGACGACCGGGAGGCGCAGTTCGGTGGCGACGCGCATGACGTGCTGGACCTGTTCGACCGTGCGCGGCAGCACGACGACGGCGGGGGTGCCGGACGGGCAGAAGCTCGCCATGTCGTTGGCGTACGAGTCCGTGACGTCCGGGTCGGTGAGGACGGCCTCGGCGGGCAGCCCGGCCAGCAGCCGGTCGACGAGGGTCCCGGTGTCCTGGTCGCGAGGCGCTTCGATACGGCTCATGATCACAGCGTCGCACTCGCGGCCATCGGTGTGAACCCCGTCCACGCGTGGCTTTCGGTGCCGGGATGTGGTCGTCGTACTGACGCACAGTGAGCGCCATGGAGAACGAACAGCGGAGCCCCGGTACGTCCCTGGTGGCGGAGGCGCCCCGGCGCCGCTCCCCCGTTCTGCGCCGGGTGCTGATCGCCACGGTCGCCGGGTGTGCCGTGGTCGGCGGGCTGCTGTGGCTGTTGCCGGAGGAGCCGCGTCCGGTGCCGCCGCCCGCGCCGGGACCGAAGGCGCAGGCGCTGACCGCGGTCACCGCGGGGGTGCCGGCCGCGCTGCCGGACCTGGCCGCGCTGATCGGCGACCGGGAGACGCGGGTACGGGTCCATCCGCGGGACGCCCGGTCGTGGGCGGTGCTCGGCTCGGCCTATGTGGAGCAGGGGCGGCGGACCGGGGACACCCTGTACTACCCGAAGGCCGAGGAGGCCCTGCGCACCTCGCTGAAGGTGCGCGCGAAGGGCAACGACGCGAGCGCCGTCGCGATGGACGGCCTGGCGGCCCTGGCGAACGAACGCCGGGACTTCCGGGCGGCGCGCACCTGGGGCGAGGCGGCACTGAAGGCGGCGCCGAGGCGCTGGACGACGTATCCGCTGCTGATGGACGCGTACACCGGGCTCGGCGACTACAAGGCGACCGGGCGCACCCTCGACAAGCTGCTGGAGCTGCACACCGGCCCCGCCGTGATGGCGCGGGCCGCCGCCGTCTACCGCGACCGGGGCTGGCGCGAGGACGCCGCCGCCCAGCTCGCCGACGCGGCGGCGAAGGCCACCGCCCCGGCGGAGCAGGCCGCCTGGCTGCAACGCGCCGGTGAGCTGGCCTGGGAACGCGGGGACCGCGAGGTCGCGCTACGGCACTTCGAGGCGGCCGTACGGCTGGATCCCGACCAGCGGGAGGCGCTGGCCGGTGAGGGGCGCGCGCTGGCGGCGCTGGGCCGCACCTCCGAGGCGCTGAACGCGTACCAGGTCGCCCTCGCCAAGCAGCCGACCCCTCAATACGCCCTGGAGCTCGGCGAGTTGTACGAGTCGCTCGGACTCACGCAGGCCGCCCGCGTCCAGTACGACACCCTGCGCGCCCTCGCCGCCAAGGACACGGCGGCAGGGGTCGACGACGAGTTGGTCCTCGGCGCCTTCGAGGCGGACCACGGCGATGCACAGGACGCCGTACGGCGGCTGCGGGCCGAGTGGACCCGGCAGCCGGGGATCGCGGTGGCCGACGCGCTGGGGTGGGCGCTGCACCGGGCCGGGCAGGACGAGGAGGCGCTGAAGTTCGCGTCGGTGGCAACGGACAAGGTGCACGGGGGCGGGGTGCGGGACGCGCGGTACGCGTTCCACCGGGGCATGATCGAGCGGGAGTTGGAGAAGTTCGCGTCCGCGCGCCGGCATCTCCAGGACGCGCTGCAGATCAACCCGTACTTCTCGCCGCTGCAAGTGCCCTTGGCCCAGGCGGCGTTGGCAGCGCTGGGCGAACCGTCCAACGAGCCACCGCCCACGGACAAGGAGCCGCAGGAGAAGACGAGTTGAGCCTCCGCGTCACACGGCCGCCGTGCCGATCAGCGCGTTGCGGCTGACCAGCGCGGCCAGTTCGTCCTCCGACAGTGACTCCGTGCCGGCGGGCCTGCGAGGCAGGACCATGTAGCGGCTCTCCGCGCTGGAGTCCCACACGGTGATCTCCATGGCCGTAGGCAGCTGGAGGCCGAACTCGGCCAGTACGGACCGGGGTTCGCGGACCACACGGGAGCGGTAGGCCTCCGACTTGTACCAGCCCGGGGACGGGCCCAGCAGCGGGAGCGGGTAGCAGGAGCAGAGGGTGCAGACGATGACGTTGTGGGTCGCGTCGGTGTTCTCGACGACTCGCAGCCGCTGGAACGAGCCGTCCATGAAGCCGAGTTCCTGGACGGCGGCCGTGCCGTCGGTCAACAGCCTTTCCTTGTAAGCCTCGTCGGTCCAGGCGCGGGCCACCACCCGTGCCCCGTTCGCCGGTGACGCGCCCGCGAGGAAGGCGTCGAGCACCTCGTCGACCGCACCGGCCGTGACGACCCCCTTCTCCTCCAGCAGGGTCTCAAGTCGCCGCACCCGCCGGGAGATCGAGGCGTCCTCGTGGTCACCGGTCATCGGCCGCACCCTTTTCGTGTTCCTCTTCGCACACTTCCAAATAGCTTTCCCAGAGGTCCAGTACGACGTGATGGTCGCCCTCGCCCCACAGGTCCCGGGCCGCGAACCGCACCGCGTACACCTGCTCCACCGGCGCGTCCCCGCGACCTTGAGCACTGACGTCCGCGACCTCCGCCGGCCCTTCCGGCTCGACGACGACACCGGACTTGCCGCGTGCGTAACGGGGCAGGCGGGTGTGGTGCGGCGGGTCGTGCGGGAAGGTCCGGACGCGGGTGCCGGGCGGGAAGCGGTCACTCATCGAGCTCACCCGGCTCGATCACGCCCTTGCGTTCCAGCAGCACGGTGATCGCGGTGAACCAGCGTTCGTAGTACGGCATCGTCAGGTACGCGGCGGGCGGGATCGCCTCGATCGCGTCCCGGAACTCGTTGGTGTTGAAGATCCCTTGCGCGCGCAGGGCGTTGAACAGCCCGACGACCCGCGCCTCCCAGTCGGCGTGGAAGGGCTCGGGGTCGTCGGTGGTGTCGATGGCACCGAAGCCCTGGGTGCCGCCCACGTCGTTGATCCTGGCCATGGGTGCAGCGTACGGCCCTGTCCGCGGCTACGGCTTGTAGCAGAGGGAGAACTTCCGTGCCCCCGCCTCCCCGGACGCGAAGCCGACGCACAGGCGGGTGCGGGGCTTGGTACGGACGGCGAGGCCCTCCGGTTCGCGGTAGGTGAGGGTGGAGGCGGCCTCTGTGCGGGACTGCTGGACCAGTTCGCCGGTGCGGATGTCGAGGCAGGAGACGTAGGCGTTGCCGTGTTTCGCGGGCGGGTTGGTGGTGGAGTCGTAGGCGGTTCCGGCGAGTTGGTAGAGGTGGTCGCCGTCGAGGGCGTAGCCCTGGAACGGGATCGATGGGTTCGGGTGGGCGCCGGTCTGGGCTATGTCGGCGACGGGCGTGGCGTAGTCGCGGGCGACGAAGGCGTCCAAGTCCCAGATCCGGTACCGGGGTTGGTTGGCGATGCGGTAGCGGATCGCGATGCGCTTCGAGGTCATGCAGACCGTGGGCTGGTTGTTGGTGGAGTTCGCGATCGGCTTGCGGATCGCCACGTCGGCGGCGGTGCGGGTGGCGCCGTCGGCGAAGTGGAAGCGGGTGACGGCCTGGCCGTAGGCACCGCCCGAACCGGCCTTCGCGGCGGCCTCGGTCCAGATCCAGACGTCGCCGTCGGTGGTGTTCTGCACGCCCATGCTGACACCGTGCCCGAAGCCCTGGAGGTGCATGTGGCCGAGCGCCTTGCCCGTGTAGTCGAGCTGGTTGAGGCAGAGGTTGCCGGTGTCGGCGCCGCCCGTTCTCAACTGGAGGACGTACAGGCGCTGATGGACCTCGTCGAGGGCGAACGACTGGAGGACCGTGGGCTCGTGCAGGGTGCCCTTCTGCCACAGCCAGCGCACCGCAGGTGCGGACAGATCGATCGGCGCGTCAGCCACGGTCCTCCCAAGTCCCTTGCGGGACCCGTGCGTTACAGGTTGCCCCGCTTCTCCTGCTCCCGCTCGATCGCCTCGAACAGCGCCTTGAAGTTGCCCTTGCCGAAGCCCATCGAGCCGTGTCGCTCGATGAGTTCGAAGAACACCGTAGGACGGTCCTGGACCGGCTTGGTGAAGATCTGGAGAAGGTACCCGTCCTCGTCGCGGTCGGCGAGGATCTTCAGCTCGCGCAGGGTGTCGACGGGGACGCGGGTGTCGCCGACCCACTCGCCGAGGGTGTCGTAGTAGGAGTCGGGGGTGTCGAGGAACTTCACTCCGGCCGCGCGCATGGTCCGTACCGTCTGCACGATGTCGTTGGTGTTGAGCGCGATGTGCTGGACGCCCGCGCCGCCGTAGAACTCCAGGTATTCGTCGATCTGCGACTTCTTCTTGGCGACGGCGGGCTCGTTGATCGGGAACTTGACCTTGAGCGTGCCGTCGGCGACGACCTTGGACATGAGGGCGCTGTACTCGGTCGCGATGTCGTCGCCCACGAACTCCTTCATGTTCGTGAAGCCCATGACCTTGTTGTAGAAGCCGACCCACTCGTTCATGTGGCCGAGGTCGACGTTGCCGACACAGTGGTCGATCGCCTGGAAGGTGCGGTGGGCGGGGGCCGCGACGAGCGGGTCGGCGGGGGCGAAGCCGGGGAGGTACGGGCCGTCGTAGCCCGTGCGCTCGACGAGGGTGTGGCGGGTCTCGCCGTAGGTGGCGATGGCGGCGAGGACGACAGTCCCGTGCTCGTCCTTCAGCTCGTACGGCTCGGCGAGGGAGCGGGCGCCGTGCTCGACGGCGTAGGCGTGCGCGGCGCGCGCGTCCGGCACCTCGATGGCGAGGTCGACGACGCCGTCACCGTGCTCGGCCACGTGCCGGGTGAGGAACTCGCCCCAGGGGGTGGCGGGCCTGATGACGGAGGTGAAGACGAAACGGGCGGAGCCGTTGGTGAGCACGTACGAGGCGGTCTCGCGGCTGCCGTTCTCCGGCCCGGAGTAGGCGACCAGCGTCATGCCGAAGGCCGTGGAGTAGTAGTGCGCCGCCTGCTTGGCGTTGCCCACGGCGAAGACGACCGCGTCCATTCCCTTCACCGGGAAGGGGTCGGCCTGCCGGGCGGTGTCGGGGGTGTGGTGAGTGGTCTGGGTCATGAGCGCAGGCTCCCCCTCCATGGCAAGGTGCGCAATAGTTCGCATATCTGCTGGGCAATCTGTTCAGCGGCACGACGGTGTCGGCGGTCTTTCTGTACAGGATGACCACCCTGGGAGGTAGGCGGTATGGGCATCGATCGTCTCGACGGCCGGATCATCGTGCTGTTGGCGGAGGAACCGCGGATCGGGGTGCTGGAGATGTCCCGGCGGCTGGGGGTGGCCCGGGGGACGGTGCAGGCGCGGCTGGACCGGCTTCAGTCGAATGGAGTCATCCGGGGATTCGGGCCGCAGGTCGATCCGGCGGCGCTCGGGTATCCGGTCACGGCGTTCGCGACGCTGGAGATCCGGCAGGGGCAAGGCCCGGACGTGCGGGCGCACTTGGCGACCGTCCCCGAGGTGCTCGAACTGCACACCACCACCGGCAGCGGGGACATGCTGTGCCGGCTCGTGGCCCGGTCGAACGCCGATCTCCAGCGGGTCATCGACCGGGTTGTCGGTTTTGATGGCATTGTCCGGGCCGCCACCGCGATCGTGATGGAGAACCCCGTTCCGCTGCGGATCATCCCGCTGGTGAAACAGGCGGCGGAGGACCCGGAAGGGACGACGACCTGGCCGACGTAGGGGTGTGGGCATGTGAGCTTCTGGGAGTACTTGGGCAACCGGCACCAGCAGCTGCTCACCGACGCCTACCAGCACGCCAGCGCGGTCTTCCAGTGCATGGTCGTGGCCACGCTGATCGGGGTGGTGATCGGGGTCGTGACCTATCGGAGCGAGTGGGCGGGCAGCCTGGCCACCACGGCCACCTCGACCATTTTGACCATTCCGTCGCTCGCCATGATCGGTCTGCTCATTCCGATCGTCGGTCTTGGCGTTCCGCCCACAGTGATCGCTTTGACGCTTTACGGCCTGCTGCCGATCGTCCGTAACTCGATCGTGGGCCTGCGCGGGGTCGACCCGTCCCTCGTGGACGCGGCGAAGGGCATCGGGATGTCCCGGCCGGCGCGGCTCCTGCGGGTCGAACTGCCGCTGGCCTGGCCGCCGATCCTCACCGGGATCCGGGTCTCCACGCAGATGCTGATGGGGATCGCGGCCATCGCGGCGTACGCCTCCGGGCCCGGCCTCGGCAACGAGATCTTCCGCGGTATCGGGTCGCTGGGCAGCAAGAACGCTCTCAACCAGGTGCTCGCGGGCACGCTCGGGATCATCGTCCTGGCGCTGCTGTTCGACGCCGCGTACGTCCTTCTCGGACGGCTGACCATTCCCAGGGGGATCCGTGTCTGAGCCAGCAGGGACCGCGACCTCCGGTGCCTCCATCGAGCTGGAGAACCTGACCAAGCGGTATCCGGGCAGCGCCGATCCGGCCGTCGAGAGCGTCAACATGGAGATCAAGGCGGGTGAGTTGGTCGTCTTCGTCGGGCCTTCCGGCTGCGGGAAGTCCACCACGCTCAAGATGATCAACCGGCTGATCGAACCGACCGGTGGCCGTATCCGCATCGGCGGCGAGGACGTCACCGACATCGACCCGGTGAAGCTGCGCCGCAAGGTCGGCTACGCGATCCAGTCGAGCGGGCTCTTCCCGCACATGACCGTCGCCCAGAACATCGCGCTGGTCCCGAGGATGATCGGCTGGTCCAAGTCCCGGATCAGGAACCGGGTGGAGGAGATGCTCGACCTGGTCGGGCTCGACGCCGGTGAGTTCCAGGGCCGCTATCCGCGCCAGCTCTCCGGCGGGCAGCAGCAACGCGTGGGCGTGGCACGGGCGTTGGCGGCGGATCCGCCGGTGCTGCTGATGGACGAGCCGTTCGGCGCGGTCGACCCGATCACTCGCGATCACCTCCAGGACGAGTTGATCAGGCTCCAGCACGAACTGCACAAGACGATCGTCTTCGTCACCCACGACTTCGACGAGGCGATCAAACTGGGCGACCGGATCGCGGTGTTGCGCGAACGCTCGCACATCGCGCAGTTCGACACCCCGGAGGCGATCCTCACCAACCCGGCGGACGACTTCGTGTCCGGTTTCGTGGGCGCCGGGGCGGCCCTGAAGCGGCTGAACCTGACCCGCGTACGGGATGTGGAGATCACCGACTATCCGACGGTGACCGTCGACGACCCGCTCCAGGACATTTTCAACAAGCTCCGGGACAGCGGCACCAACGAGATCCTGCTGCTCGACAAGCGCGGCCGGCCCTACAAGTGGCTGCGGCGCGGCGACATGATGCGCGCCAAGGGTTCGCTGGCCCGGGCGGGCACGCTGGTCAGCGACACGGTGACGCGGGACGCGACGCTCCGGGACGCGCTGGAGGCGGTGCTCACGGACAACGCGGGGCGGGTCGCGGTCACCGGGCGGCGCGGGGAGTACACCGGGGTCGTCGACATGGAGACGCTGATGAACTCCGTGCACGAGCTCCTGGAGGCCGACCGGCTGGAGGCGATGGAGGGCCGGCACGAGCTGGAGGAGGCCCGGGCCCTCCAGACGCACGCCGAGCAGGAAGGCGCCGGCGGGGAGGAGAAGGCGTGACCACCACCCCAGAAGCGGAGGAAGAGGAGACGGAGGCCGCCGCGCCGCCGACTCCCCCGAAACGCCGGATCAGCTGGCAGAAGCTGACCTTCCTGCCCGCCGCGCTGGTGGCGATCCTGCTGGCAACCTGGCTGTGGTTCAACCAGGCGCACCTGGACGCCATTTCGGAGAACGCCCTCTCCAACGGCCAGGTGAGCAAGGCCCTTTGGCAGCACGTCCGACTGACCGTGATCTCCACGTTCTTCGTGCTGATCATCGCGATCCCGCTGGGCATCCTGCTGACCCGGGCGGCGTTCCGCAAGGCCGCCCCGGTGGCGATGACCTTCGCCAACATGGGCCAAGCGACCCCGGCGATCGGCCTGTTGGCCCTCCTGGTGATCTGGCTCGGCACCGGCGAGAAGGCGGCCCTGATCGGCATCATCATCTACGCGGTCCTACCCGTGCTGTCCAACACCATCGCGGGCCTGAAGGCCAACGACCCGACCCTGCTGGAGGCGGCCCGAGGCATCGGCATGTCCCCACTCGGCGTCCTGGCAAAGGTGGAGCTCCCCCTTGCGGTCCCGCTGATCCTGGCCGGTGTCCGAACCGCCCTGGTCCTCAACGTCGGTACGGCCACCCTGGCGACCTTCGGCGGGGGCGGCGGCCTGGGCGTCCTGATCACCACCGGCATCACCACCCAACGGATGCCCGTCCTGGTCCTCGGCTCGATCCTCACGGTCAGCCTCGCCCTGCTGGTCGACTGGCTGGCCTCCCTGGCCGAACTCCTGCTCCGCCCAAGGGGATTGGAGGCGGGCGCATGAGACGCACCTGTCTGGTGACGGTCGGCGCGCTCATCGTCGCCTCCGGCTGCGGACTGACCAGCGGCTCCCCCATGGTCGACGACGTCAGCCCCGGCACCGTCGGCAAGGGCGAACCCCTCAAGGGCGCCCATCTCACCGTCACCTCAAAGGAGTTCACCGAGCAGCTGGTCCTCGGCGCGATGATGGGCATCGCCTTCGAGGCGGCGGGCGCGGACGTCCTCGACCGGACCGGCATCCAGGGTTCGATCGGGGCGCGAGAGGCCGTCAAGTCCGGTGACGCGGACGGGATGTACGAGTACACCGGCACCGCGTGGATCACCTACCTCGGCAACAGCAAGCCGATCACCGACCCGCTGAAGCAGTGGCAGGCGGTACGGGACGCCGACCTCAAGAACGGCATCACCTGGCTGCCCCCCTCCGCCCTCAACAACACCTACGCCCTCGCGATGAACCAGGCCAACTTCAAGAAGTACGGCACGAAGACACTCTCCGAGGTGGCCGCGCTGGCGAAGAAGGACCCGGGCGCGGTGACGGTGTGCGTCGAGAGCGAGTTCGCCAACCGCGCGGACGGGCTGCCGGGCATGGAGAAGGCGTACGGGATGAGTCTCCCGGCGAAGAACATCACACAGATGGACACCGGGATCATCTACACCCAGGTGAAGAAGGGGAGTTGTACTTACGGCGAGGTCTTCACCACCGATGGGCGCATCAAGTCCATGAACCTCGCGGTGATGGCCGACGACAAGAAGTTCTTCCCCAACTACAACGCGGCGCCCGAGATCAACACGAAGGCGTTGAAGAAGTGGCCGGCGATCGCGAGGGTCCTGGCCCCGGTGACGAAGAAGCTGAACAACACGGTGGCGCGGACGCTGAACGCCAAGGTGGATGTCGACGGGGAGGATCCGCATCAGGTGGCGCTGGACTGGATGAAGGCGGAGGGGTTGGTCAAGTAGGGCCTGCGGGGGGCCAGTTCCAAAGGATCGGTTGCAAAGAAACCGTTGCAACTGGTTCTTTGCAACGCTATCTTTGTACGCATGCCGGAGCCAGAGCCCCAAGAACGCCGGATCCATCATCTCGACGCCCGTTCACTGCGCGGGCTGGCCCATCCGCTGCGCATGCAACTGCTCGACTCGCTGCGCTTCGACGGCCCCGCCACGGCGTCCCAACTCGCCGAAAGACTGGGCGAGTCGAGCGGCGCGACCAGCTACCACCTGCGCCAGCTCGCGACCTACGGCTTCGTCGAGGACGCCCCGGAGCACGGCAAGGGACGGGAGCGGTGGTGGAGGGCGGCCCACGACGGGACGAGGTTCGACGACGCCCTGTTCAGGGACGCCACTCCCGCCGTCCGCGGCGCCCTCGACATGATCATGTACGAGGTGGCCACGAAGCACGCCCAGGAGCTGACCACTTGGCTCGGTAACCGCCACACCTGGTCCGAGGACTGGGTCGAGGGCCATGACATGAGCGACATGACAATCCAGCTCACGCCCCAACTCACCCGCGAACTCATCGAGAAGATGCACGACCTCGTCGAGAGCTACCGCGATCTGCCCGAGATGGCGGACGCCCCGGGCGCCGAGCGCGTACGCATCCACACGCACGCCTTCCCGATCACCACGGACTGACCGACCGACGGACCGACCTGAGAGAGGCAACGCCCCATGCATCCCGAGACCCACCTCGCGCTGCACCACACCCGAGCCGCCGAACTCCACGCCCAGGCCGCGGCCCACCGCCTCGCCGCCGAGGCCAAAACCCCGCGCGAACTCCGTACCCGCCTCGGCTGGACCCTCGTAGAACTGGGACTTCGCCTGGCCGCCGGGCCGCCCAACGGCACCAAGCCCGCCGTCGCCTAACAGCCCGGCACGGAACCCTTCCCCGTCTCCAACGCCTCCAGCGCACTCACCGCGCCCTTCAGCGAGGTCACCGCAACCAGCCTCAGCCCCTTGGGCAGTTCGGACTTGGCGTCCGAGCACTCGGCCTTCGGCACCAGGAACACCGTCGCGCCGTCACGTCGCGCGGCCTGGGTCTTGAGGGCCACTCCCCCGACCGCGCCGACCGTGCCGTCGGTGCCGATCGTCCCCGTACCGGCGATGGTGCGACCGCCCGTCAGGTCGCCGCCGCTGCCGTCGCCGTTCAGCTTGTCGATGATCCCCAGGGTGAACAGCAGGCCCGCGCTGGGGCCGCCGACGTCCGCCAGCTTGAGGGTGACCTTGACCTTCTTGTCGCTGAGCTTCAGGTAGTTGAGCGCGGCGGTGGCCGCATCGTCCTGCGACTCCTGCATCTGCTCCGTGTTGTGCTGCTCGATCTCCTTGACGCTGTTGCCGCTCGGGTAGACCGAGTCACGCGGCATGACCGCTCGGTCGGTGCGGAACCAGCTGTCGATCACATCGCTCAGCGAGACATGCTGATCGGGTCCGGTCGCCTCGATCGTCGTCATGCGCAACTGACCGCTCGTCGTGCGCACCGGCGCCCCGGAGATCGTGATCACCGGGGTGCCCTTGTTCTCGCCGAGGACGTTCGCGGTCAGACCGGGCTGCGCCAGCGAGAACGGCAGCGGCGCGAAACCGGCCGTGGCGAGCAGCGCCACGACGGGCAGGGCGCAGACGGCTACGGCCTGGGGGCGCGTGAGGCGAGAGAGGAGCACGGGATCAATCTAACGCGACGGCCACTTTCGGCCGGGCGCCGGTCACCCCATGCCCGTGAACGGCCTCAGGCCTCACGTGCCTCAGACCTCATGCGCCTCAGGCCTCATGCGCCTCAGCGCAGCGCTTCCGCGACCTCGCGCGCCGCGTCCACGACCCTCGGCCCCACCCGCTCGGGCACCGCGTCGGCCAGCATCACCACACCGACGCTGCCCTCGACCCCCGTGACGCCCAGCAGCGGCGCCGCCGCACCGCTCGCCCCGGCCTCCAACTCCCCGTGCGTCAAGGTGTATCCGGGTTCGTCCGTGCTCTGGTGCCGGGCGGCGAGGATCGCGCGGCCAGCGGCGCCCCGGTCCAGGGGGTGGCGGAAGCCGGCCCGGTAGGCCACGTGGTAGTCGGTCCAGGTCGGCTCGACGACCGCGACGGCGAGGGCGTCCGCCCCGTCGACCAGGGTGAGGTGAGCGGTCGCCCCGATGTCCTCGGCCAGCGACCGCAGCGCGGGGAGCGCCGCCTCCCGTACCAGGGGATGCACCTGGCGGCCCAGCCGCAGCACCCCGAGCCCGACGCGGGCCCGGCCGCCCAGGTCACGGCGTACGAGTGCGTGCTGTTCGAGGGTGGCCAGCAACCGGTACACGACGGTCCGGTTGACGCCCAGTTTGTTGGACAGTTCGGTGACGGTCAGCCCGTGGTCCGTGTCGGCCAGCAGTTTGAGGACGCGCAGTCCCCGGTCGAGCGTCTGGGAGGTCTCCGCGGTCACGACGCCCACTCCTTAGGTGGTGAGGTCGGCGGCCCCCTCGCGGCGGTTGCGTCACCGAGTCCCGTCAGTGACGCGCTTCAGAGGCCGCCGGTCGGCGAGGCGGCCCGGCGTGTCCGGGCCCAGTCGCTTCACGGCTGCGCTCCGCGGCGGCGCTGCCACGGGGCGTGTGCGTAGCGGGACACTAGCGAAGGCGGTTCGCTGAGCGGAAGTCTCCGTCCAGAATCCGGTCACCGACTGGTACGGACCGGTTCGCTACATGGCGACATGTCCTGACCTGGGGATCGCCCGTGCGCAGATTCCGCACAGATGTGCGGGTCGGCGGCGCATCCGTGGCATGGGTCGACCGAGGGGTTGAACCGGCAGCGGGACCGGCGGATCACTTCATGCGCGTGGCCCACTCCTGGACCTTCGCGATGCGTTGCCGCAGCTGCCCGGCCGTGGCCTCGGCGCTCGGCGGGCCGCCGCAGGTGCGGCGCAGCTCGGTGTGGATGACGCCGTGCGGTTTGCCGGTCTGGTGGACGTACGCGGAGACCATGGTGTTGAGCGACTTCCGCAGCTCCATCATCTCCTTGTGGGAGACGACGGGCCGCCGCTCGGCGGGCAGTTCGAGTAGATCGGCTTCCTCGTCCGGCTTCTTGCGGCTGTGCGCGATCTGCCGGGCCTGCCGCTTCTGGAGCAGCATCTGCACCTGGTCGGGTTCGAGGAGTCCGGGGATGCCGAGGTAGTCCTGCTCCTCCTCGCTCCCCGGGTGCGCCTGCATGCCGAACTCGGCGCCGTCGTAGAGCACCCGGTCGAAGACGGCCTCGGACTCCAGGGCCTCGAAGGAGAACTGTTCCTGTTCGCCGGTGTCCTCGTCCTGCTCCTTGTTCGCCTCGTCCATCTCCTTCTCGGACTCGGCGTACGGGTCCTCCTCGCCCTCCTTCTTGGGCTTGTCGAGGGCGTGGTCGCGCTCGACCTCCATCTCGTTGGCGAAGGTGAGGAGGTCGGGGACGGTCGGGAGGAAGACGGAGGCGGTCTCGCCGCGCCGCCGGGACCGCACGAAGCGGCCGACGGCCTGGGCGAAGAAGAGGGGGGTGGAGATGGTGGTGGCGTAGACGCCGACGGCGAGCCGCGGCACGTCGACGCCCTCGGACACCATCCGTACGGCGACCATCCACCGGTCGTTGCTCGCCGCGAAGTCGTCGATGCGCTTGGAGGCACCGGTGTCGTCCGACAGCACGACGGTCGCCTTGCTGCCGGTGATCTCGCGGATCAACTTGGCGTAGGCGCGCGCGGAGTCCTGGTCGGTGGCGATGACGAGGGCACCGGCGTCCGGGATGCCCTTCCTGACCTCGGTCAGCCGCTGGTCGGCGGCGCGCAGCACGCTCGGCATCCACTCACCGCGCGCGTCCAGCGCCGTACGCCAGGCCTGACTGATCGCGTCCTTCGTCATCGGCTCGCCGAGCCGCGCGGCGATCTCGTCACCGGCCTTGGTCCGCCAGCGCATGTTGCCGCTGTAGGAGAGGAAGATGACGGGCCGGACGACGTGGTCGGCGAGCGCGTTGCCGTAACCGTAGGTGTAGTCGGCGGAGGACCGCCGAATCCCGTCGTTCCCTTCCTCGTACGTCACGAAGGGAATGGGATTGGTGTCGGACCGGAACGGCGTACCGGTGAGCGCGAGGCGGCGGGTGGCCGGCTCAAAAGCCTCCAGGCAGGCCTCACCCCACGACTTGCTGTCACCGGCGTGGTGGATCTCGTCGAGGATGACGAGGGTCTTGCGCTGCTCGACCCGGTTGCGGTGCAGCATCGGCCGTACGCCGACGCCGGCGTAGGTGACGGCGACACCGTCGTAGTCCTTGCCGAGCGGCCCGGCGCTGTACTCGGGATCCAGCTTGATCCCTATCCGCGCGGCGGCTTCCGCCCACTGCTTCTTCAGGTGCTCGGTCGGCGCGACCACGGTCACCTGCTGCACGACATGGTGGTGCAGCAGCCAGGAGGCAAGGGTGAGCGCGAAGGTCGTCTTGCCGGCACCAGGGGTCGCGACCGCGAGGAAGTCCCGCGGCTGCTCCTGGACATACCTCTCCATCGCACCTTGCTGCCAGGCACGCAGCTTGCCGGCGGTGCCCCAGGGGGCGCGGCCGGGGAAGGCAGGAGAGAGGTGGTGGGAGCTGGTGGAGGAGGCGGCGGTAGTAGTCACGGTCTCCGGGTTCGGGGGTAGGGCGGCTCGGTTACGTCGGCTACGTCAGCTACGTCGGCTACATATGACAACCGGGCCACCCTACCGGCGGGGTGGTGGTGTCAACGTGCGGACGACGCCGGGGTGGCGGGGGATGGGACTGACGTCACATCGGTTATTCGGCCAGGGCCCGCAGCGCCTCCCCGATCGCCTTGACCTCGTCCATGCCGCCCGTCGCCACAGCGATGACCAGGCGCTCGGCGGCGTCGATGTCCGGCCGCAGCTGCACCTCGTTCATGGCCAGGAAGACGACGCAGGACACCCATGCCGTGCGCTTGTTCCCGTCGAGGAACGGGTGGTTGATGGCCAGCGACTGCAGCAACGCCGCCGCCTTGTCGAACAGGTCGGCGTACGCCTCCTGCCCGAACATCGAGGCCGAAGGGCGGTGCACGGCCGACTCCAGCAGGCCCGCATCACGCACGACAACGGTCTGGTCGTCGACGGCCTGCTCGGCGATGGCCAAGACGTCCTCGGCCGTGAGGTAGACGAACGTCACTTGAGCCGCTCCAGCAGCTCGGACCACTTGGCGGTCTGCTCCTTGGCAGCCTTGCGGACCAACGCCTCGTGAGCCGTCCTGGCCAGGTAATCGTCCACGGCCCGCAGCAGTATGGCGTGCATGCTGACTCCCTCCTCATCTGCGCGCAGCTTCAGGGCTTCCGTCTGGTCGTCACGAAGACGCAGGTTCATGGCCATACCAAAACGGTACCACCGAGTGGGGTCAAACTGGTACCACTCACAGTGTGGTCCGCACCCGCGTGCTCACCCAAGCTCCCACCAACGCCACCCCCGCCATCGGCAGAAACACCGCGGCAAAGGCCCCGGGATGGGACCCGCCACCCATCGACCCGACGACATGCCCCACCGTGCCACCCCCCAGCGCCCCGAACGCGGCCCCGCCGACGGAGAGCAGCACGACATTGGACAGCCCATCAGAGATCTGCAACGCGGCGGAGTTGGAGCCGGCCTCCGCCGGAGCGGACAGCTGGAGCAGCAGCACGCTGGTGGAGGAGATCACCAGCCCCATCCCGAAACACCCGAACCCCCACGCGACGGCGACGATCCACACGGGCACGGCAGGGATGAGGACGCTCGGCGCGGCGGCGATCGCGGCAGCCACCAGCACCATCCCGACCGTCATCAACCGCTCCCGGTACGGCACCACCCATGCCCGAGCCTGCACCCACGACCCGAGCGCCCACGTCCCACCGCCCGCCGCGAGCGAGAACCCGGCCAAGGTAGGCGACAGCCCCCGCTGCGTGACGAGCATCAACGGCACGAAGGACTCGGCCGAGATGAACGACCCGGCGGCCACCCCGCGCAACAACACGACCGAGGGCAGCCCCCGCGCCGCCCGATACGTCCCCCGCGGCAACAACCCGAGCACGGCGGGCACGAGCAGCGCGACGCCGACGACAGCGGGGAGAAGGGAGAACCACGTCAGATCCTGAGCGGCGTACTGAAAGAGCCCGGCGCCGATCGAGATCCCCAGGGCAAGCCGAATACGACGCCGATCGAAGGAGGCGGACGGCTCACCGACACCGCTCACCGGCCCGGCCGCCCGCCGCCGTATCTGAGGAAGAGCAAGCGCGAGCGGAAAGACGACAAGCACGGGAATTCCGAGGAACACCCACCGCCACCCCAACTGCTCGGTCACCACACCGGAGGCGAGCGGCCCGACAACGGACGGTACGACCCAACTCGCGGCGAACGCGGCCATGATGGCGGGCCGCAACCGCTCCGGATAAGCCCGCCCGACGACGACATACAGAGCGACGATGACGAGCCCGCCCCCGAGCCCCTGCACGGCCCGCCCGAGAATGAACACCCACATGACCTGAGCGGTCCCCGCCACCACCAACCCGGCGGCGAACGCCCCGATCCCACCGGTCAACGCCCCGAGCGGCCCCCGCCGATCCGACCACTGCCCGGCGAACACCATCCCGAACAGACTGGTGGTGAAGTACCCGGAGAACGCGAACGCGTACAAGGACACCCCGCCGAGTTCCCGGGCGGCAACCGGCATAGCGGTCCCAACTGCAGTCGCCTCAAAGGCGATCAGCAGAACGACGGACACGATCCCGACACTGAGCGCCCGATGCGACCGCCCCAACACGGTGTCGCGACACTCATCGGCCAGGTCGGAGGCGGTGTCCGTGACGCCGGCGTCACGGGGTTCGAGGACGGTCATGCAGGCCAGCGTAAGGTCCACGGGCCGGGTTGACCCCTGTCGGAGGATGGTCGGGCGCTGAGACCTTGGTCGTACGACCAGCGACCCCACGGACCCCGCCGACCACTCCCCATTCATGAACGGCGTATGGCAGTCCCGTTGCACCACCCCGGGCCCCCTTGTCCGGGCCCATCCCCCGGCCCTACGGTCAACTCACCAAACACGGCCGTGTGCCCGAGTGGTTCAGGGACTCGCCTGCAAAGCGAGTTACGCGGGTTCGATTCCCGCCACGGCCTCCAGTGTCTGACCAGGCAAAAGGAAAGGGCGGCACCCCGGGAGGGGTGCCGCCCTTTAGATCGTCCGTCTCAGTCTTCGTCTCAGTTGGCCAGCGTGGACACTGATGTACCGGACTCCAGGACCGTGGTCCAAGGCCGGACATCGCACCCTAGGCCCAGAACCACGGCGCCTCTACGATGTCCCCCGTGGACTGGGGGACACTCGCGGGCACAGCACTTGGCGCCGTCCTGGGCGTCAGTACAACCCTTCTTGGTGAACGATCACGATGGCGCCGGGAGAACACATCCCGCGAGCGCGCAGCAAAGCAGCAGCTCTACAGCGAATATCTCGCGGCACTCTGGCTAACGAGGCACCGGTTACGAGATCTGAAGCGGAGCATCGGGCTAAGCCGAGAGGAACGCATCCAACAGGCCGGAGAAATCCTCGGGGCCGCCAATGCCTTCCAACTCCTCTACCAGATGCACATCATGGCCCCCGAGTCTCTCGGTGGCGTTGCCGATCAGACCTTCCTGAGACTCCGGCACTTACGGGATCGATTCGATGAGCCTGACGTGAGCACTGATCCAGAGTGGTCAGCCACCCAAGGAGCACTGGGCGAGGCGCTAGAGGCTCTCCGCCAGGCCATGCGTTCAGACCTCAAGTCCCCTTAAGGGGCATCCTGCGGATCTGTTTCGGGCCTCCAGATGAGGCCGTCTACCTGCTTCGCGATGTCCGAGCGGACGGCGTCCACCATGTGCTGATAGCGGGCGGCCATGGCCGTGGTCGACCACCCCATGAGGCCCATGACGGCCCGCTCGGGGACACCGAGGATGAGTAGGACCGTCGCGGCCGTGTGGCGCGCGTCGTGCAACCGACCATCCCGCACCTTCGCCTCACCCAAGAGAGCCTTCCACTCGGTCCAATCCCGACGGTGAGACGGGCTACGGCCGTGCTCATCCGGGAAGACCAGGCCGTTTTCTTCCCATCGCTTCCCAGCCGTTTCCCGCTCGGCTTCCTGCACCTTGAGGTGAGCCCGGAGTAGGTCAACGAGTTGTTCGGGGAGTCCGACCGCCCGACGGCCGGCGCGCGACTTCGTGACGGACAGCTCTGGATTGATCCGTCGCTTCTGCGGGCAGTATCCGGCGGCCTTGCGTCCACAGGGCTCGGGGCATCCGTGGGCGTACTGCGGACGGTGCCGACTACGGCGAACCACGAGGAAGCCACCGTCAAGGTCCACATCCACCCACTGCAATCCCAGTACCTCCCCTTGGCGCAGCCCGAGCGCGAGGGCGACGGCCCACCGTGCGGAGTTACGGCGTTGGTCAGCGGCCTTCAACAGCCGCTGTACCTCTTGGACGGTGTAGGGCTCCACCTCGTGATCCCCCGTCTTGGGCGCCTTGGCCAACTGCACCGGGTTCTTGCCGAGATGCCCTCGCCGCACGGCCTCGTTGAGCGCGGTGCGGAAGGTTCGGTGCACCTGATGAGCTGTCGCAGGCTTGCTGCCGTTGGCCTGCATCTTGGCGTAGAACACCTCGATGTGTTCAGGCTTGAGCCTGTCGAGACGATGAGCCCCCAAGCCGGGAATGAGGTGCTTCCGAACGGCCACGCGGTACCCGACCATCGTGTTGTCGTTGACGGCGAGAGGCGCGACGTTCTCAACCCAGTGCGTCAGCCACGCCTTGACCGTCCATGCCTTGCCGGGCTTGCCCACGGTCTTGGCGTCACGCTGCTTCTCCAACTCGCTTACCGCGGCCGTCACTTCGGCGCGAGTCTTGCGCTCGACATGACGGCGGTCAGGCGTGCCGTCGTCGCGGACGCCGACGGTGACGCGGCCGTGCCATTTGCCATCCTTACCGAAGTAGATCGAGCTTCGGCCGTTGGGCTGCCGAGTGCGCTTCTTCTTGTCCTCTGCCACGGGCAGACTCCTGTTTCTTGTGTGTCGGGATAGAGACCAGGGCGGCGGGCTGTCCTGTCCGGGAGTGCCGCCGCCCCGGGCGTCGTCAAGCGGCTTGGTGGGCGGTGCGGAGTCGGGTCACGTACTCGGCCGGCGCGTCGGCGGGGACGCGCCGGAGTCCGCCGACCATGACGGACTCAAGTTGTCCGGTGCGGATGAGCTGGAAGCAGGTGGTGCGGCCGATTCGGAGGCGGCGGGCGGCCTCTTCGACCTTGAGGAGAACGAGGGTCGTGTCGTCGTCGGCGGGGGTCGCGAGGGTGCCGTGTTCGTCCAAGGCTCACTCCGGTGGGGCTGAGTTCATGGGCAGGGGCCGCCGCACAAACCGCAAAATCCGCA
>Ga0307515_10002411_pt1 | contig 40778 bp, 58 predicted proteins | sample 17_EM_MG_FD_194513 | JGI IMG/M metagenome (GOLD analysis project Ga0307515, IMG submission 194513) | Populus trichocarpa ectomycorrhiza microbial communities from riparian zone in the Pacific Northwest, United States - 17_EM | ecosystem: Host-associated > Plants > Roots > Unclassified | place... | reverse complement strand
AAGTTAAGGTAAGATTATCGCTAGAGATCAAAGGCTCGTGGCGAGCCGACTATATAAAGCGGGTATTACCCGGCCCTGGACACGTCACGTGCAGCCGTGCCATTACATATGCACACGGTGAGTTTGTGATTACCTATTTCGGTCCATGATACACCAACTTTGAATCAATTCGAAAAGTTAGATTACTGTCAATTAAGTTTGGTCTCAGATACTGCTAACTTTTCTGAAATCGGTAATGTTAGCACCTGGTAAAACAGTTCCGAAGCTACATGCTAAATTTTCACTATCTTCTATCAATGTCCCTGGTATATCATAGTGGCAGATTATACTCCAAGACTACAAAGACAATAACCATAGTGCTTCCAGATAGTGTGATGTCATGTCTAGATACTTCAGTAATCAAATGTACTTTTAAAGATATGTTTACAATATACAAAATCAAACTGATTGGATACTCTAGTTTTGATTCTGCTGAGACATCTGGACAGATCTGAGACATCATGATACATCTTCGGAAGTTGCTTTAATTTGATAGTGTAGTCTTACAACAGTGGCCATTATAGACCTACAAGCCATTGAGCCTTTCACAATTGATATTTCTAGAGATATTTCTCATGCCTCAACCATACAATTTGTTATACAGCGATTGAACAATTTCTAACATATGCTATGCGCTAATATTCTGATGGTTAATCTGTAGGTATACACTGCTTGACAAGTATCATACTGGCATCTATAGAGAGTACTTGAGTAAGCATGGTGATAAACCTGAAGGCTATCATTATTTTAGTTGGAAGATACATCTACTGGTTACAATGGAGAAAAAATAAATATATTCTGAAAGGCTGAAATTGAACAGAGTTGGAGATGTACTAAGAGGTTGTAACTTCAGAGAGTAATGGAGGAATACAGTATTGATGATAGAGTAAGGTGAATGTTGCACATAGATGCGATGATTGTAGAAATGACTTAATAAGCATAGAGGCAGTGATTTAACAAGATTGGATATTCACTTTGATAGTGTGACTCAGTATTAGTAAGATCTAATAACAAAGGTTAGGGTTGTGATGCCAGTAAGAATCTCGCTGTGTAAGGTGTAATCGTGCATTGACTTAATGTGTGGATGATAACTCAATGCAAGGGCATTTGCCCATTTATGGCTTTGTAAGATGGTATACTAGCAGATACAGTTGCAAATGTTGATGAAATTTTTTTTGAGCAATATACAGGTAGTTAACATAAGATTAGTGCTAGCGATCAATGTCTCTTGGCAAACCCACCGGATTTAAAGCTGGTGTTACCCAGCTCGGAACATGTCATACAGAGTCGAGCCATTACTTTGTCCCCTGTTTTGAATTCCGACCTGCTGGGCTGTATATACCCATACATGAGTAGGAAAGATAATGAAACAGTCAAACAACTTTTCAGGGTATGCAAACATACCAACCATATAGTTGCACAACTGATTAGTATGGTCCAGAGCAGCCTTTCAGCAGATTGGAAACAAAGCACAACTCCACCTGCTCATGACTAATATCTGGAGATGGTGAAAGTCTGTGGCGGCACAATGTGAACTGGATCATGGTACAATAAGTAAAGACGTAATGAGAGGAAAATCGGATGAAGGAACAGTTGAATTGACATCATCCTCCATATTTCCACTTCTGCAATGTCATGCACCCGACCATACAATCTTGCAATCGCCACTCAGACCAAGTGCAAATTATTGTGTTAATTGGACTTAGCCAGTGATCATATATGGCCAGGCCGGGTGCCCAGCTGTGTAGCGGACAGCAAGCCAGATATGGCAGGGATATCTGTTTCTCACCATCACCACCACCACCACCACTCGGCTTGGCAGAGGACTGAGCGACAGCCAGAGTACAGAGATACAGAGATGATTGAGACACACTCAGCCATGGCAAGTGTATTAAGAAACAAGGGTAGCGGAGATGGACAGAGTGACGGGGAGTATATATTTGGGAGCCCCCAGTGTAGATAGACTCCATCTTGTCTTGGATCATCTCATTCCAACGTATCATATAACGAATTATACACCCCATCTTGTAATCTGTTGATCTGATCCGATCTTCCCGAGGTTCTGTATCAATCGACCCAATTGTTCAGATACTCACAGCCGGGAAATATCAGTTGTTTGCACCCTCTACCTACACTTGTCAAGCCAGATCTCCTGTTTGTCAGGCATGTCTTTTGGAACGCTAATAGAGGTGCGGTGGAGTGTGATTAGGGGCTTACTGCCTGCTAGCTCCATCATTTCACCACAAATGGAGCCCAAACGCGGATTCTGGTTTGGAAAGCAGTGCATGGAATAGTTGGAAACACCCCTACTAGCTAATGGAGTTAAATGTGGAGAGAAGCAACAGATGAAAGATACTTACCCTGGGAGTGGAGCGCAATGGCGAAGGAAGAGATAAAATTCCGAGGGACAATACTAACAATATTGAATACGACTGCCAGATGTGGTAAGCTTAGAAATAGCATCGACCTAACAACAGATGTCAGACGCCGATCGTATACTGGGCCGAATGTTAAACAATTTGTAGTAATCTCACAGGGGATAAACACCACCGATCTCATCCCTGCATGATAGTCACTGATCTTGCAGACGGGATCACTGCCACCGACCACAAACCTGAACCAATGGCACCGACCTCAGACTGGAATGACAGCGACCGACCAGATACCGAGACACCAGTCACCAACCTGATATTGGTACGAGAAAACACCAGCAAAGTATTGATGCTAGCACCATACTAAGGCTGACACTAATCTCAAAGAACACAAAGAAAAGAGATTATCAATTCTTTTAAGATTAAGAAGTATGCTAATGAGAATAATACTACTCGTGGGGGGAGAAGTCACAGGGAACAGAACCCGAGAGATAGACGACATGGTTTGAAGCTGGGAGAGAAGACTGTGAGGGGTGGTGAACCTGGAATAAGAAAAGAATGAAACAAAGAGCTCACTGTAAACAGATCACCAATTGACCTAACCCCCTTCCGAAAACTCACAAACTAGCAATTGATCTTAGGTCACCAATTACTGCCATTTCACCATCTAATCCAGCATCATATCTCCATAACGCTACAAATAGGTCCAAGATGTCAACTCAACACTCTCAATGTACTCCTGCCTCTGGTTCCAGTGGCCGTTCCAGTTCCTCCAGTGCTGGACCTTCCCCCAACATCTTGGCAAATCATGCACACAATGAAAGGCAATTCATCGACACCTTTGCCCTTGCCATCCTGAAGGAATAGAAGCAGATTCCACTCATGGGTATCATGGGTGCCCCAGATGTTGGTGGAATGGACAGCACCAACATCATGGAGGCATACGATAGCCTATTACTGCGCACCGGGTCCGACCCAGCAGCAGATGATGTGATGGCAACCTTTCCATAGTACTGCTCAGAAACGATCCATGTAATGATGAAATTGAAGAATGCATATCTGTGGACAGACTGCAAGCAATTGAAACTGGAACTAAAGAATGCCTTCCACCATGCCTATAGCCACATCTCTACTTTCACAAGATAGTACCCTGAGCAACGATTCAAGGTCCAGTGAAAATGAAGGACGATTGGTCTGAAAGCTTTGATTCTCGGGTACCTCATCATGAGCCACATTATGGTTGACAAGGGAGCCTTCGCAGTGTACTCGCCTGTGGAAATACTGCTCAGAGATCTTCCAAGAAATTTGAGAGCAAAATCCGGAATGAAACTACAAATAGATCTGAGAGTCCCTTTGATGTTCAAATACAACACACTCTCAAGGCATGTCATCGACCCATTGGTCACCACCGATGCCCTCGACCTCCTCGATTCGGAAGGAGCATGCGCTGTGCCAGGAGTCTCTCCTTATTCAATCCCAGTTAGAGTTCCCCTTCCACAGATGCTAGTAGTGATAATCTTTCTGCCAATCAATAGCGTTTGAACTTAAGCACCAGTTCAAGCCACGAAGGAAATTCCTATCACTGAGGCAGAAATTGCAATCGATACGAAAAAGGACATAATGATGAAGGTCTTCGTGGAGTCAAACTTCCAGATGCGCATAGCGTAAGGGCCGGATAGCTTGGCTGAAGTCGATTGATAGGATGAGAGTGTTTACAGGGAAAGTGGAAGACATATAGAATGGAAAGAGGATGGATTGTTTGAGGAAGAAGGGAATACGACAGTCAAATGGGGACTATTGAAGGCAGTGAGGAAGTGATTGGGAAGAGGCGTAAACCGTGAGAATAAGTGGGAAGAGAATGCTGGACGGATAATCGGAGAGTTGGGTAAGAGGATTGTAGCAGAGGGCTGCGGGAGACGAGCCTTCGGTGAACGAAAGGAGGGTAATTGGGAGGGAATTCATGACTGTTGTCTTGGGTTCTAAAAATAGCAGTGCTCCGGATCAGTGTCATAAACGCCTGTTTTGCTCGTATTTTGACTCAGCACACCTCGTGCTAGCAGGCCACGTGTCCGAACAATGCTGAGAAACATAGTGGCAGAAACAGGGGAAACGGAGGGGATCCATTGCATCAACCGATATGAGACAGAGCACCACCGAAGCCACACAATTGAGTGTACATGCGAGATAGAGGGAGAATATTGAATCTATGCAATGGAGTGGATTTGCGTGATGCAGGGGGAAGAAATATTCCTATTGGCTGAGTTGCACCCATGTCACACAAAAAGTTCCTACCGTTCTCCCATTGCCCTCTAGTTACCTTCAGCCATGTGATAAGACAACAATTGCAGTAGTGGGCACAGAATTCACTGCTGAGAAGAGGAACCATGAGTGAGATACACCAAATCACCGAGTGCAAGAGCAGAAAAAGGAGGCAAAGAAGAGAAAAAGTTGTGGAGAGATACGAGAAGAGAGTACTAGGGAAGCCAGAAACCACATAGAGACTAGCAAAAGAATGATCTGGTACTAAGTACCCCACTAGGAATATCAAGAGCTCTGCCCTCCCACATTGCTAAGGAAAGACAGCCACTGAGCTGCACCATTCTCCTCACTCTGCACACCTACGAGCGGGTCTATTTTCACCATTTCAACCATAACCAATGCATACCTTGCCGTATACATCAATCAACGACATTGGAGCAGTACTCTGTGATGCCATGGATTGTGAATGGTCCTCAACAACTACCACTACCACTACAAGCCCAGCGGCAGTCACCACCACTGCAGCCAGTACTACCGCAACCACAACCACCGCAGCAATCACCACCGCAGCTCCCACCTTGGCCACGAGTCTTGAATCCACTTCTCTGGCAGTCACCATCACCGCAGCCACGACCATTGCAGCCACCAATGCCACGACAATGACCACCTCAGAGTTGACCACCGCGGTGTCACAACCACCGCACCCGTCTCCACCGCAGCAGCCACCAGGTAAGCCGCCACCGCCGCAGCAGCTGCCACAGCAGTAACCACCACAACAGCCAGTATCACCGCAGCCACAACCACCACCGCGGCGACCACCACCGCAAGTAACACCGCTGCACTGACCCTCGATTTCACCACAGCGGCAGCCAGCACAACGGCAGCCACCACCACCATAGCAGCCACCACCGCCGCTGGTACTACGTGTACCCACTCCTTGGATATCTCTACTAACACTACCGATCCCTCTCCGCTATCCCGTTTGTAGGAGCCCCAGTCACACCTGAGTAGAGAAGTCGTCTATAGACCTGTCGGCACGCTCCAAGACACCATGAAGATTGCCGCTCGAAAGCTCTTCCCCTAAAATGTAGCGCATTCGATGCTCATGATCAATGATCCCATTGGCAACATTACCAATACTGCCAACCCTCAGGTGAGATGGCGGTAGGACTTTGCAGAGAGACACCTTGACTGGAAGAAGTTGAAGTACAAATCATACATTGACTTCCTGAAGGTTGTCGACAGATCAGGCAGGGTACGGGAAACCATAAAGCAACATCACTGTACTCAACGGCGGAAGACACGGCCAAAGAACAAGCTGGGAGACCTCTGGCAGCACTATCCTGAATTCCAGGAAATCCTAGGCTATTCCAACAGAAGTGAGAAGTGGTTGTGATTAACTGTGATTGCCAACCAACCACCAAGACACCTGGAGATTTCGAAGACATCCTTCAATCATGGATATGTCAACTGTCTCAGCAAGGAAAACAGGAAGTCGAAAACAGAAATGTGGTATACTTCCGGCCACCTCCTGGAAGCTAAAATCTTGCTAGATAATGGCTGCCCTTAGCTGGAAGAAGGAATCAACTACAAAGCTATGGAACTTCAATGGTTGCGGAGGTTGGCAATGCCACTTGGTTACAACCCTGGCATGGATGACTGCGAGCACACCAATCTACTTCATACCATCTGAACATCAGTACTGTCAGCGGCCAGTGAGACAGAGCTTAGTACAACCTTGCCATCTCCCACCACGAATAAGGCCTGTACAACCACGCCAGCTCTCACCCGGCAAGATGCCAGTATGATTCCGCCAATATCCATTAACAGAGAAGCCAGTATGATCCCGCCAACGGAAACACAGTCTGGTACGACTCAAGAGAAGCCGATTGACTCTACACAGATGTGTACCCCAAAGTCCAACCGGCCAGCCACTCCCAGCAATGCAAGTAGCAGTTCCGACGATGACGATGACGACACTGAGGATGAAGGCTATGTGTGCTGTCTCATAGAATGGCTCTGCCTTGACGCTGGCTGCAAGAGTATGTTGGACAACCAGACGAAGATGTTTGCACACCTCTAGAACGATAGGGTGAATAAAGCTGAACCTATCTTCCAACAGACAGTGAACGAAGACCCCGAGTTATGTAAAGCCTCCCGGGCACAAATCACAGCAGCAGTGTACGCGATGTGTGAGGCAATAGTTTGATTGGATATTCACCTTAGCAATATCTTGTACTTCAGAAGTGGTCATGCAAAATGGAAGGCAGACATGGACTGTGGCAGAAGAAAGCGGGTGTGTGAACAGTGGGAGTCTTTATGGTTTTCATTTAAGTTTATGGTTTTCCTTTGGGTCTATGTTTGTGTCTTTCCTTTGGATTGATGGTTTTCCTGTTGTTTCATGGTTTTCATGCGAGTCTACGTCAGCGTCTTTTCTTTGGGTTTGTGTCATTCTTATTTTCTTATGGGTTTGCGTATATAGTTATACTCAAGAGGAGAGGTGTGCTTCGCCCAAAGGTCCAGTAATGAGTTGAGGCAAGAAAATCCATGTTTCACCATAACCGGCACTCAGCTAGGCAGCAGACCGAGCGATAGAGGGTGTTCAGAGGTACAGGCAAGATGCAGACGCACTGGGCGACTGATACAGGACAGCCATCCAGGGATGATGGAGACGGCCTGGGCGATGGCAGGTGTGCAGAGATACAGGGATAACGCTGATGGATGGAGTTACAGGGAGTTTATGTTAGGGAGGCTCTGGGGTAGAGAGTTCGCGGCTTGATCTCATCATGTCTCTTATCATCTGATATCTTCTTATCATTCAAGGAGTTATACACTCTATCTTTGCATCTTTTCATCATACTAGCTCTGTCCGAGACTCCATTTGGATCCATGTAATTGCGTGGATCCTCAGAGCCAGGTAGTATCATATCTTCTTACCCACTTGCTATGCTCCTTGAGCCTGAACCGCTGTTTGTTACAAAATGCTTCAGGAATCGCGTATGAGGTGCGGTGAGGTGTTGATGATGGGTTCACAGTGTTGTAGCTCCACTGTTTCACCACACCAGCTAAACCGAACCCTATCGAAAACATCACTCCAGAGCCCCTGAAAGCTCCGAAATTGCCATGACAGAAAGCACCTGCCCTGGATATTGGAAATTACAAAGTTCTGGGAAGCAGCCACGTCGATTATACTGTTCCAGACTGGCAGGAGAGAGAGAGCAGCGAATTGACCTTTCGCCTCCTACCAAAGGTTTAATCATTAGCAGTTCGAAAAGTCAAACAAGTTGCTGCCAGGACCCTGGCGGCACTAAAGACTATTGGATTCGCACAAGTTTCTACCGTCTGAAGCGTGACAGACCTCGGCGGATACACCGAATGTGAGTACGCCACGTCCTGTTCAACCGTTTTCTGTATGATACACGGGGCCAATCTTCCTATCCTCATCGATGGTGGATCTGAGATCAGCCTGACAAGTGCAGAGGTTGGTAGACAGTTCAGTATCGGGTGGAAACGTGCAGACTGGAAGATGATCACACACAATATCAATCTGGGTGATTTAATGAACCTGGCAGTGTCTGTATGAGACAATTTCGATGGTATCTTCCTTCCCGTAGCAATGATCCTAGCAAAACCCAGATCCAAACAGGTCATCGTGGGTCCCCTGTGTGAAGCATATGCTCGAAACTGTGAGATGAACATGGGCGATGACAGTTCCCAGATCACCAGTTCAGCGGTCGATTGGTAAGAGCAGTGGGTGTGTGTTTGTATCTTTCCACAACACAACAGGAATCAATTCACCAGCTGCTCGGGCCACTTATAAGGCTAGTTAATGTTAGGGCAACTCCAAAGGATAGGGCCCAGCACTACGAAGGCAAGAGATTGTGGAGTTCAGGGCGGAAAGAGGAGTATGAGCAGGGCTTCAATAGTTGAAAGGGAAAAAACGAGGCAGTGGTTGATAGGAGCAGGGCGTGCACAGGGAAAGTGGAAGGAGACAACAGCAGGAAGGAGCACGAAACATTCAAGGAAGAAGGAAAACAGTCAGTAAAAAATGGGGGCAATGGAATGCAGTGAGAAAGCTAATGGAAAGAGGCCTGACTTGGGAGGATGAGTGGGAAGAGGTGGAAGGACTGGTAGTCGGAAAGCAGGGTACACAGATTGTTGCAGAGCAGTAGAAAATAGGAGACGAGGTGCAGGCGAAGTAAAGAAAGGTAACTAGGAGAGAATCCATGACAATTGCGTGGGGTTTTTAAAAATAGCTTTGCTCCAGAACTCAGTCATATACAACCTTTCTCCTCATACCTTGATTCGGCGAAGTGCAACTTGGATGAAAACACCAAAGCAGCATGGGTGCACGCCCACAACAAATGTATTGCTTCAGAAGTCAAGCATGTTCCCTTGTCGGATGGAAGTCTACCCGATGCTGGAATCAACTGCTGAAGATGTGCTATCGCTTGGGCTATACCAAAAGCAGGCCCCTGGGACAAGATGTTAATTCCGATAGTCTCCAACAGAAGAAGAGGCTGGAGGTTGACACTGGAGTAAATATGAGAGCTACAGATAGGGAGGACAGTATGGCCGAAGAAGATGGAAGCACTCCTGGGTATGCTATCGAACAGAGAATACACTCCATCAGGCACAGGCAGGGAACAGGGAATAATCAGTGAGGAGGTCGAGCAACCCAATCGCATCTTACTAGTGCCTTGTCATAATGTGTTTCACTATCGTATATTCCACATACCAAGCCCAGTTAAACCCATGGAAGAATAGATCCCAGAGGAAAGAGTCTGGCTGGGCATATTTGAGCCTGCCTGGGGCCCACACAGGACTGCTCACTTCTTGGTTCCACAGATGAATGGAAATTACTGCTTCATCATCTCTGCCATCAGTGTCAATCGGCTTAGAGTTGAAGCTGCCAGGATACCATCTAATGTCAAAGAGTCTTCCGAAGCAATCACTGGGCATCAGATTTCTCAAATGCTTGGCTTTGACTCTAAGTACGACAATGATATGGTGCACTTCTGTTAGCTGAGACTATATGGCCTTTCTAACTAAGTAAGGCATGTATTGGCCTTGCAGACTGGTACAGGGGGCCCCCAATTAGATATCTGCATGTGTCAGAGTATCTTGGAAAATACTCAATACTAACCTGCCATCAATCGCAGAAATATTCATTGACAATGTCACAGTAAATGGCCCAATGACTCGAGATGGACAACTGGGGGCAGAAAGCCTGCCTGGAGATCGAACAGTTGTCATGGAACACCTGCAGAACCTCAATTGCGTACCTGCCGATGTGGAGAGAGAGCTGGAGCCACCATTTTCAGAATGAAATCTGACTGTCACTGGAACAGATTAAAAATAGTTGGGTTTGTCTGTGGTGATGCAGGAACGTGGCTGCAAGCAGCAAAGATTGACAAGATGAGGAATTGGCCTCAAGGAAAAACTGAACCGAGTACAGCAAATCGTTAGAACTATGTACATACTATGCAATATGTATCTTCGAGTACGTAAAGGTTGCTGCCCTCCCGTCCCAGATCATGCAGCAGGACGTCGAGTTTCAATAGAAGACAGAGGAAAACTAACCTACCGCAATCATGAAGATGGCATTGCGCCACGCACCCACATTGTAGACAATAGATGTTAGCGATGGTGCCGGGCAAATAGTTATGGGAGTTGACGCCAGCTAGGCAAGGCTGAGGGCAATCGTGATGCAGGAACACTGAAATATGCACTGGCACCTGTGTCACTATGACAGCAGGCACTGGAACAGAGCCGAGAACAGTTATGATATGCGGAAACGCGAACGTTGTGCGTTGATGTAGGGACTGAAGTAATTTGGCAACTACGTACGTAGGGTCAGATTCCTCATGAAAGACAAAAACTAACACATTATTGGATCAATTAAGCTTGCCCGCCAACGACCTGCCAGGAGGATGAGTCACCAGCTGGATTGTGTGGACACCACTGTTTAACTTCATCATACAATACATTCCAGGGAGACTGATGGGAGATCATGATGGCCTCTCACGACAGCTGCGAGGGGAAGGATAGCCTGAGCCAGATATGAAGACAATCTGTAGGCAACAGTTGTAGGAAGCATACGGGTAATATGGGTCGAACGAGGTCCAGAATGCATGATAACGTCAAGAGCATACAAACCATTTGTTGGGTCAAGTCTGGCGGAAGAATATAGTGGGCGATGAAAGGTGATATGCAAATTTCAGGGGAACATGATGTGGTGGGAAGGAAAAACACTGAAGGAAATGCAGAAATTTTAGTGGGAAGCTACAAAATACCTTGTTTCAGATGGAGTACTCCACCCAAGACGGATAAACAATCCACTGCTAGTCAAAGTGTTAGTGAGCACAGAGCAGTAATGAAAAGCAAAAGAAGCTGCACACATACTGTGAGGACATCACCTACTAGTGGTAGCCAGGGAATACCTCATCAGATGGGCAGAGGCATGATGACTAAAACAGGGCACAATGGAAAAGGTAGCGGAGTTCTTTTACAAAGAACTACTTAGCAGCTTTGTGACCCCAGCAAGTGTTGTATTGGACGGTGGTACACAGACCAAGAAGTGGGCCAGCCTCCTGGTCACAAGTTACAATATCCCGCAGATCACTGTAATTTGATAACATGTCACTGCTAATGGCGTAATTGAACAATGGCACAGACCAGTTGCAGATACAGTATCCAAACACACATTCTGCTCTGACCAACCGAAAGGGATGTTGATTGACCATCTACCAGCATATCTTTGAGCCAACAGAATAACCAGGAGATACATGTCCAGATATTGCCCAGTCTGCCATAGGTTCCACCAGGATGTAGTACTCCCGACAGAGCTGGAGAACGTAACATGGAATACCACCAACTGGACACAAGGAATTGATGAAATGGCATCACTGGTCGCGGCAAGAGCATGACATCTGAAAAAACTACCAGAGGATATCGATGCTTCCAGATGAAATCTAAAGGTGTTGAGGGATGGCAACCAACATTATTTTGAGCAAGTACCCAGCCTCCAAGATACAGATCTCCAAATTGGTGACTTCGCTCTTGTACACGAAACGAAAATAGTGAAGTCTTATGGCACCAAACTAAATGTTAGGGAGCGACGGCCCTACCGAGTCACAGAAATTGCCCTGAGTATAGGCACCTATCAAATATCAGAACATACTGGAGCAGAACTTGGGGGCAGGACAGATGGTAGTCAAGTGAAGAAGTTCTGCCCTCACAAAGACGGTGTATACGGCACAGGAGGAATTGGTACATTTAACACCATTCGAGAGGAGGCATTGGAGGGATTGGACAAATTGGAGGAATTTGATGGGGAGGCAGTAGCAGGCCGGAAATATTGAAGCAAGAAAAATTTAAATAATTATTTGGAAAGACTGGGAAAAATGTTTGTGGGTATGGCTGGAGGAGATGGCAAGGTGTCAAGAGCTATTGAATATGTGAATCGCTGCACATCTGGGGCCGGCAGACCACTCACCTTAACCATTACGGAAAAGACGGGGTGAGGGAAGAAGATTGGAAGGGAGGAGATCAATGGCATCGACCATCACGAGAACAGTTGAAGATGCTGAAGCCACACAATTGAGTAGAGTTGTGAGATTGAGAGAGAATATCAAGTCCACACAATAGGGTGAATTTGCATGAAGGAGGGGGGAAAAATATTCCTACTGGCTGTGTTGCACCCTCTCTACACTACAAATTCAAAATATTCTACCCTAACCCTGTAGTAACCTCGAGACAACAGAGATGACAACTATTTTAGCAGTTGGCAGAAAATTCACAAACAAGAACAGGAAGAAGGAGCAGTATTTGCCATACAACCGATTATAAGCCAAGACAGAGAAGGGGATGAGTAAAAGAGCTTCTGAACATATATGAGAAGATCATACTAGGGCAATGGGGAATTACATCAAGACCAAGAAAAAAGAAAGACTCCGGTACAAAGTACCTATCCAGGTAAATAAAGATCCTCCCCCCTCTCAATGTTCTCAAGGAAAGGTAACTACCATCTGTACTGTTCATCTCCCAATGCACAGAGACGACTGTGCCTCATATTGCCATCTCAACCATAACCAATCAGCTGCATGCCATTGACATCAAACAACGACATTGCCGCAGGATCCGATGATACCTTAGATTTCGAACCATCCGTAACAACTACCACCACTACGAACCTTGACTTCACCGGTGTGGCAGTCAGAACCCCTGCAGCCACCACCACCTCAGGCACCACTACTGCAGCCACCACCTCTGCTGTGAGGTTGTATACCCCCTCCATGGATATTATTAATATCGCTAGCAACCCCTCTCCAGTAGGCAAATCCTCGGAGACACTATCACACCTCCGCAGAGAATCGTTTACCAATAGCCCAGTTGGATTGCCACAAGATGCCATAGAGATTGCCACCCTGCCACACACCTCCCATAACCAAGTGAATTTCATACTAGAAATCAATGATATCTTGGGCCAAATCGCTGATGCGGACAATGCCAAGGTCACTTGGCTGTCAAACATCGTAGAGAACAACCTTGACTGGAACTTGTTGAAATACAAGCAATACAATGACTTTCTTAAGGCTCTTGACAGCTTGCACAGGATATGTGAGATGATCAAATAAAATCACTCTCCTTAGAGGAGGCAGAGAGGGGCTATGAAGATGTGTTGCGACCTCTGGTACCACCATCCCCAACTACGGAAATTCAAAGCGACTCCAGTGGAAGTGAGATGTGTATGCAATGAACTGGAATTCCCAATCTAACATCAAGGAATCTTGGCTTTGTAAACAGATGCCTCAATCGTGCCTAAATCAACCATCTTACTTAGCTAAACTGGAAGTCAAAAGTGAACGAGTGGGACACTGTGGCAAATTTCCTGCAAGTTGAACATTTGTTAGATACTGCCTGCCCTGAGCTCAAAGAAAGAAGCGACTATGAAGGTTTGGGGCTGAAATCGTACCGAGGGTGGGTAATGACACTGAGTTACTACCAGGACATGGATGACCGTAATAATGGGATCTTGCTTCACACCAGCTCACCTCCAGTCCAGCCCAGCTGCAATGAGGAAACGCCTGCCGACCATTGGATAGCCATACCACCTCCAACAATTGATTCACCAGCTGTACAGCCCAACAACAATGGGACAATACCTGCCAACCATTGGATATCAGTGTCACCTTCAACCTTCGATAAGTGCAACATGCTTCCACTGAGAACACAACCAACCAAGGGATAAGAAAACGGAACGGATGACAGCATCATTGGAGGGTAATTGATGCACCTGGCCAAGTGTGATTCTGAGGATGGAACCAGAACTCCAACTGCAGAAAACACCAGTTCCATCCCACCTGCGCGCACGGAGAATCACCCATGTATTATCCTGCACGTGTGCACCTCCAAAGAGGCCAGTACATCCCCACCAGTTACACGATTGACCGAGACCGGTAGGACTCCAGAGCTGCCTACCAATTTGAAGGAAAAGGGAGCCTGTAAGCCCGGCCAGACTACCACTCTGAGCAGCAAAAGGAGCAGTTCCAATGACCATGACACTGAAGATAAAGATTATGTGAGCTCCATCCTAGAATTGCTTCGGCTTGACCTCAAGTGCAAGATAATGCTGGACAACAAGAGAAAGATGTTGGCACACCGGGAGAGAATCTTGGGGGACCAAGCCATACCATTTGTCATACAAGTAGTACACAACCATCCTCAGTTGTTCACAGAGGCCCAGGCACAAATGACAGTAGCCATAAATGCAATACGTTAGGTAGTGTTAGCAACACTGCCAGGTGATCTGCCAGCAATCCACGTTGGGACACCTAAAACGGTTCGGTTCCGTTCCAGAACAGTCTCAAAAGCTGCCCTGCAGCTTCCGGGCTGGCGAAAACCCGACCTGTACCAGTCAACCAGTAGGTTTCGCCGGGTTGGGCTAGACTAGTCTGTTTCCATCTCCAGTTCTTTGTTTTAGGTTTGTCTAATGATGGTCGCATTTATATACCCTGCTGCTAATCGCCAAAGATTAACATTTGTACCCCATCTTCCTGTTCGGATGAATCGGCCGCCCTTATGACCAAAACCACAAGAGACATGCTCCCTGCCCCATTATGAACATGATAGTCAACAGTGTGGTAACACATTTTGGTTTTGCATCATGAGTAATCTAGGTGGCGATTCAATGCAAATGAGCATAAATGAGGTATTGGCCATATTGCAAAGCAAAAGAGAAAGTGACACGCTACCTGCCCCATTTTGAAAATGAGCATCAACGGAGCATTAACGATTTTTAGACTTGTAAGTCAGGTAATCGGAGAGGGATCTCTTCTTTGTCATATGTGAGCTAAGTATTGACCGCCGCAGAGAGGTCAAAGAGAGTGCGACACTCTCCCTACTCGATCTTGAAAATGAGCATTAACCGAACATCAACGATTTAATGTCTTGCAAGTCAGGTAATTCAATAGAGATTTTCTTTTTGTTATGCGTAAGGGAAATATTGGCCCCCTTCAAAGCCTAAAGAGAAAGTGACATGCTCCCTGTCTGATCTGGACCATGAGCGCTAACAGAGTGTGAATGATTTTTGCCTCTGTAAGATTGTTGATCAAAGCTCAAGATGGCTAATACTCTATATGTACGGAGTTTTGACCAGTTTTATAGGCTAAAACATACATGATCAATGATTTGCAGCATTGAAAATGAATTGAGTGGTGATTGTCCTGGAGGCTTTAAAGGACCACGTCTTATTAATTAGCCAATAAAGGCAAGCAAAACCTTGTTTATAGATGTCTGCGATCATTTACCACCATTATTACCCAAGATTCATAACCTCAAATCATTGTCACTCTGTTGACGCTCATTGTCAAGATGGGGCAGAGAGAGTGTTGCATTCTCGTTTGCCTAAAAAGGCCGCGAATACAATGATTATAGATAACAATCACTATATCATATATTAATCACCTGAGTTACAGGACAAAAAGTCGTTGATGCTCCATTGACACTCAGTTTGCCTCAGGCGTATCCACATTATACAACCATTTACTTTGGTATAGAACATCAATAACTGTGTTTTGGTAGTCATTCTATCCTCTTTGTGTACATTGTCCATTATCACTACATTGTTCTTTAATTGTGCATACATATATATCCATTAAAATCTACATTAAAGTATCCCCTAATTGTTAATAATGATAATACTCAAAAATCCTGTTCCTTTCAATCAATCTTTGTCTTCGCTGTCACATTCGCTCAGAAGGCTGCACTGATCTTTAAAACCAGTATCTGCGGTATTTCCATGGAGCAGAGTGTGTACCCAGCCAATCTGGAATTAAATCTTTATCCTGCTTGCTATCCTGGGCATATGCATTATGATTGAAAATTTGGGTGTGTGGAAGCGGACAATGTACATACACACACCAGCTGCCATACCTTCTAAGTCATAATTTTTATTTCAGTCAGTGTAACCTGGTGGCGCAGGTAGCATTCGGGATGGAGCTGGCATTCAAGGCGTATTTGCGGCTTGTTCTTCTAGAGGTGTGCCAGTTCATTTGCGCCTCCAGTGTGTCTACAGAGTCTTTGCTGTGCCATTCTGGCGTGGAAGGCAGCCAGCCATATGAGTTTTATCAATCATTGCCGGATCTCTTTCTAATGCATCCTTTACCTTATTATTCCCAGGAAACTCAACTACTTGCTTATTCTCTACTCGGACTTCGCCATGAGGTGTTTTAATTAGTTATTGCGTTTCCTGTATTGCGGAGTGCCAATACCGTCCTTTGGACATTGTGGCCATATTGAAGGCAAGGCGCATGTCACTCTTTTCCAGCTGTACCTGACGTCCTTGCCTAGCCAGAGTAGCAGACATGTTGAAAACCTACACGAAATGTGTTGCTGCTTCTACAAGGAAAATTCAGCAATTACCTCAACCATATATGATTTGCTACCCTCCTTGAGCCTCATTGAAGCCATTTTTGTTTTCTCCTGAGGACATTTATCTTGAAAGTTGTCCACAAAAATCCCAGAGGTGACAACTTTCTGATATCTCAGTTCCCGAACTGTGCAGACAAATGCCGCCATTGACCATGGAGGTTTGCCATCGCTGGCAACAATTAATTGGTCACAGAGCTCTCTACGTACACCCGCTGTACATTATGTTGTGTATTGACTGCATTGTATCATGGTATGGAACTACTCACATCCGATTGAATGCTGATGCACATTATTGCTAACTTCGGTTTTATGGTCTTTTTTTAAATGTGCCTCCTAGGACATATTTTCAGTAGCTGCAATTGCAGCATCGCAGTGGACTAACTGGTATCTGTGTTGCTGCTGGTTGACAGCCAGCGGAGCATTAGATAACATGCCCTTCGTTCGGCTAGATTCTGATTCAATCACACTGTGTAGAGGGGTTTCTACAGCCATCACTTGCTGTTCTGGAAACGGTGAGGAAGATGATAATGAAAAGTGGAAAGTCAGGAGGAATATATAGTAAGCTACAAGTCACAAGGGAATCAATGACTGTCCTCTTGCGCAGTCTACTAAGGATAGATCCAGATGTGTATCATTGCAAGTTGCAGGTGATTCCAACAGTCCCGTTTTTGATTTTGTTTGTTTTAATCATACTATATTCCCTCCAATTATAGTATGAGAGGACCTTAATAACCCCATCTACCTCCGGGCGAGCCGCCGGGATTGTGGAGCTCCCCAACTGCTACCCTTTGTCCCCTTTGACAAATGAAAGATAAGCTGAGCGAAAGATGAAAGGAAAGAGAGAAAGAAAGGTCAAACCCTGTTACCGACCTCACCACTCCCCAGCCCTGAACCCGCTCCCTACCGCTACTTCACTTTGGGCGGACACTTCCCAATTTCAGTGGCCCCCAGGAAGTCTATCACTGCTCGGTCATACTCATCTATGGAAAACAGCTCAGAGATTTGCATATGTCGGTATCTGCCCTCTTTCCAGCCCATCGCCTTCCCCATCCCCTTGCACAGTTCGGTCTGGTGATCCCTCCAGGGACTGCAGTGGCGGAAGAGGTGCTTCTGCATGTGGGACACAGTCCTTCCACACCAGTAGCACGTGTTGTCATCTGAGTGACCGAGCCATCACAGGTAAACTCCAGTGGGCATGTGCGCAGACTTCATTCAGCAGAACCTGGTGGCCAGCATCTTTACGCGTGTCTTCAGGATAGGTGTATTAGTCCCTGCCTTGTTTGGCAGTCCGTAGCAGATGTGCTCGCTGCATCTGTCAGCCTCCCAATTTGCCTTGGATGCCTGAACTTCCCTTGGAGATTTCTCTAGCCCAATTCAAGGCCGAGGGTACGGCCACTTTATCACTGTGCTTCCTCTCCAGTCTCAGGATATGTTCGCCTGACTGTCTGCCTCTTCATTTCGGGGGAGAATGGAGTGTCCCGGGACCCAGTGGATCGATGTTGCGTTGCCATGGGCTTGGAGACTCAGCACCCTTGTGTTGATCCGCTACCCCAGTTGCTGCCCTAGGCCCGCCTCTAGGAGTGCCATTCTTTGAATTGCAGCCTGTGAGTCACTGAAGACTGCCACGATCATCACTTCATGCTTCAGCAGAGGTGCTCTCTTTACAATCACCATGTCAAGCGCAAGTCCGATTACCCAAAGTTCGGTATTGAAGATCTCCATACATCCAGTACCCGGAAAACAGCTGCAAGACCTACATTGTTTTTGTTGTTTGAACTCTGCTGCGGCTCCCACCCAGCCATCGTCTGAGGGCAATCCGTCTGTCCACCACATCCAGACCCCTGCTCCGATTTTGTTTTCTTTCTCTCTTGCCCAGCGTTGGGTAGCGCTCTTGGCTGTGGTGGTGTGGTCCAGTATGGCGGGCCGGAGAACTGATTCTTCGCCCAGCGGCAGCCATTCCGTGCCTTCGGTTGTCCAGCCCTGCTGATACAACTCCCTGATTTCTTTGTATATCAGTGCACCGGAGGAGGGGTTGGAGTGTAGCTCTTTCAGGTTGATACTGCATGCATTTCCTAGTCTCGTGGTGAATCACTGTTGTCTGGAGTCTAAGGTTTCCGGCGCCGGTGTAAGCAGTGACGCTCTCATTAGTGAACCCTGCGGGGTCGCCGGCATCGCGCCCAGGATGGACCTGGCTTGTCGATTGAGGAAGAGTTGGAAGTTGTCTCGCCTGCCCACATCCCTTGGATCCCACCACAGATGACACCCATATAGTGCAACCGCTTGGACGCATGCCACTTGTACGGCCCATACACTCTCTGGAACAATGCCGTATGTCTTGACAAGTGTTCAGAGTCTCGCTGGTGCAGCCCTGGCCTTCTTCATCCATCGGTTGTGCTGCTCCTGAAAGGTTTGTTGTGCGTCAGTCCAGATGACCATCCAGCGTGTCGTCTGAGGGTTGAATCGTATGATCCCGTGCCAGACTCGGATCTTTGCTGTCACTTCGGTGTAGCTGTTCCAGGTGGCCCCGTCTGCATGTAAGCAGCGCCACCTCCGCCATTGCGGTGTTGAACTGTATCCATTGTCTACTCGCCCAGTCGATGCTCTTAGCTGCGCATCTCCCAAGGATCGTCACAATGTGGTTGACATCTCTGCCGCTTGCCACCCAGCTAAAGTTGTTAATAAAGAAGAGCTCTTCGGCTTCTGACACATACTCTTCGACCCATTCGATCAGTCCTGAGTTGTGCATTGCCAAGAGGATCGGTGACAGAGGTAAGCCCTGCAGGACCCCCGCATCCACAGGGTTTCTCTCCATGGCGTTGTTCTCCATTTCATCTCCACCGTTCCCTCCGAGAGAAAGCTCTCCATCCATTGGATAGAGTCTCCGTCCATTTGTATGACCTTCATTATTTCAACTAGTCTTCCTTTCGCCACGCTTGGGAAGGCTGCTTTATTGCCCACGAGAAGCTGGTCTGGTATGTGGCCATTCTTCCAGGCTGCATGAACTCCGTCGACCATGATGATCCCTACATTGAAGGCTGACAGTCCTTGTCTGCTTCCGAATTGTCCATCGCTCATTTGTCCTCTTCCCTTGGCTTCCTGTGACACAGCCTCAGCGACTACTTTCTCGACCACTTTTCCCATTCAGCTCAACAGTGATATGGAGCGATTGGCCCTCCGCTGAATGTACTCATCTCTGCCAGGCTTGGGAATCACCACTCGGCAACCCCATTTCCATACTGCTGGATGTCTCCCTCTGCAAACGGCTGCCTTCATCAACCTCACCATCCTCTCCTTGGCCTACTTCCAGAGCAGCCGTATGGCCACAAACAACAGGTTGTCTGGCCCCAGTGTTTTTTTGACCGATTGAGAAAACAAAGCTCGTTCAGGGGTTTGCTCTGTGACGCGCATGTGTGCCCTTCCCGCGGGATGTAGTTCATACTACTGGTTGTCATCATTCCGAGCCAAGCACTCGTGCCTCAGCATCTCCTCCTTCCCAAGTGATGTGTGTGCATTCTTGCTTTCTCTATTTGGTAAGGCTTCCCCGGTCATGCCCGCCTTGGGGTTCGTGTATCGCGGTGCTTTCCATACCTTGGCCCGCGTCTGGTTTTGCAAGTACTTGCTGCACATTTTGCCTTTGGACTTTCTGATCAACTTCAGGAGTTCTATCCGCCATACTGGCCACCTCTTCTGAATTGCGTCTCCTGTGTTTCTCTCTTCCAACCGCATTCCATCTGCTCTTGATGTCGGTGTTCAACCACGTCTGTGATCGTTTGCAGCTCCTGATTGTATTTGCCATGGTATCGAGAACGTTGCCCATTGCTTCGTGACACTATGCAGCCTCTTGCTCCACCACGTCTGCTGTGCACTCTGCATCCAGGTGAGCTCTCTCATTCGCTGGCTCCATACATAGCTTCTGCATCGCTTCCACATCCTCCTCCGCCATTGCACCTAAATTCCACCCTACTACCTTTTCATGGTCCATCTCCTCCTGTCCACCTCCCATTGTATAACCTCTTGGTCAGATCCCGTGGCGTGGTCGTTGGCCAGTGTTGACCAATGTGGTATTGGTCGATTAGCCAGCGCCAGGTCGATGACCGACTCGCCGTCATGACATTCTCCTGTCCAGTAGTTGGTTGCAGACCCATGATTTCCAATCTGCAGTCCATTTTCGTCAATTACACCTTTTCAGAATGTAGCAATCCACGGCACTTGGCATCTTGACTCCTCTACTGTGCTATCGCTGTTGCAGTCTCCAGCGAGGACAGCGCTACCCTGCCAAATGACTAACTACCAGTTCAAGATCAACGCCGGTCTCTCTCCAGATTGTGTGTCTCTTTGATCGTATACGTTGATCATCCTCGTTATCGTTTCCCCTATCCTCCTGACGTCCATTGCAATGACAGTGTCGTTAGCACCTCGACCAATATCCGTCCGCTCATAAACCACTAGGCCGCTCCCTTTCCATATCACTGTCCAAACTCTCGTTCATTCTCTTATTTCGTATGCGAAATGGCTGATCCCAATTCCTTCTTTGACTCTCGGTGGCTCTCACAACAACACTACGTCCGCCCTGTGTTTGAAACCCGTCTCCAGCGCCGTAATGATCCACTTGTTCGACCTCGCGCAATTGTACTGGATCGATCAAACCAATGGTAGGCAGGGCTCCTGCTTCAGTTGCAGTTGCAGTCGTTTTTGCGATCGCTGCCTTGGTCCTCATGAGATCTCTCGTCTCCCCCATTGCCTCCTCTTCCTTGGCTTCAGCGTTCTCCTCCCTTACGCTATCTGCTGCCCATCCTCCCCTGGGTCAGTAACCAAGCACCACGGTATTTGTCCCCATTGCCATGTGCGTAGCTCTGCTCGTGGGAACTTGTGCTGCTCTTCCTGGATTTCTGCTCTGCTGTGCAACTTTACCGCCTTTGGTCTTCATCGCGCACCTGCTACTGAATGCAACATGGTTTCCTTTGCAATTGGGGCATTTCTCCAGGGTGTGGCCACAGAGTGATCAGTGCTTTGATGTACGCCTCACTGCATCGCACTTGTGGTCGCTTGTCTGGCGATTACCTGAGCAGTAGCCACACTTGGGATTATTGCCGCACCTATTCTCAATGTGGCCCCTTCCACAGCAGAGCTCACACCTGCTGTCAGGGTCTGCATTCGTGAACGGCTCGACTTGATACCACACTCCCGCCACCTTATGCCCTTCTTGATGAAACTCTGTGCCACCTTACATCTCTTTACGATGAAGACTATGGATGAAAAGGCAATTTCTCTATTCTGCGACCTCTCTGATATGCTGCGGTGGGTCTCCAGCCATCGAACCTGTGTGGGGTTCACTATGCCCTCATTCTCCGCTTCAAATTTCTCTCCCATCGTCTGCAGGCCTTCTGCGCCTTTTCCCATGTACCACACAAGGGGTACTGCATGGATCTTCAGCCTTTCCCTAATCTCATTTTCTTCGACATCCACGACTCCACTGTTGACAGTCCTCGCTGCTGTGATGACAGTGCCAGGGTACTGCATACCCATCTCTGCTGTCGCATTCTGGTGCCTGACTGCCGCGATCACGCTCTTCGCATTCCTCCTTGCTTTCATCGTCCTTATGTGGGGCTGGGGCTGCTGGTTGAAAAACACTCTGTTGATTGCTGACGTAATTTCTTTGTCCATCTGATTGGGGAGTGGCACACTCTTGTCACTCTTTATAATCATAGGTCACTCTGCCATACTCGACCCTATCGTCAGGGCTGGGGCTGGGCTGGCCTGCTTCTTTTGGTTTTGTGGTGGGACCGTCTCCCATTGTCTGGTACATGTCGGCGCTGAGGAGATCGCACCTTTTGGTGCGAATGTGCTACTCAGCCTCACTGTCAGGGCTGGTCTCCGTAGTGGGGCTGGGTTTCGCTGTGGGGTTTTGATTGTTTTCGGTTTCGGCAGTGGCATTGATGTAGCTGCCTTCCGTGCTGCAGGTGTTTGCGCTCCTGTGGTTTCCCTGGTCCACGTGGCCGTGTCAGGTCGGCAGGTATTGAGGCCTCCAGGCGAACACCCTCCGTGTCCGCATTTCTCTCCTCATTCTGGTCCCGTTCGGTATCGGCCCCCGCTCTTTTGACCAATTCTGTCATGCCCTTGCCCTACAGTTGATAATCCTAGTGGTATGCGTCCCGCATTTTCTCTGTTCGACCAAGCACAATTTCATCCCTCGCCACTGCTTCCCCTGTGGTGCGGTTTGCCTCTCCAGCATGTGTGCCATCAGTGTGCCGGTTTTGTGTTGCTGTGCTAGTTCGCAGGCCTGCTGCTGAGCCATGCACTCCATGCGGCTCCGCCAGTCCCTGAGACCCCAGGTCGTCGCTGGGACATTACACCTCCTCCTCAGCGGTGTGTTCTCGTTTTTCTCCATCGGCTCAAGTCTGTGTTCACCTGCAGTATCCACGGTGATGGATGTCAGTGACATCACAATCTCGAATGCCATTTCCATGGGCATGTCACTCCTACCGTCCGCCACTTTGCCCATGTCTCGGTCACTCCTTTTGATCCCTCTGACATTGGCCATCCATTACCAAAGCACTCTCCAGGGTCAATTAGATGTCCAGAATCGATTGCCGCATCCATTCTCCAATTCCTATTGTTGTTGTCAACTAATCGCACGGTGTCTGTTTCGCCAACACATTTTCCATAATATTGTAGTCTCAACGGTCCCATGATTTGCAGTAAGATGGTTCAATGTTGCCTGTTTGTTTGTTTGCAGGGATATGTAGATGTGAGCGCCAGGTGATGATCCCATTTGTGATAGATACAACAACAAAACAATTCAATGCTAAGGTCATGACGTGAAAGTTGCCCCAACAAATCGCCAGGCTCAGAGAGGAATCGCACGCTAACCATCAACTGCTGACGCATGGTTAGCATTAGTTTTATGAATGACATGACGGTCAGAAAGCATATTTGGCTTTGTACGAGATGATTACATGTACGAACCTTGACACAAATGACTTCGCTTGCATCCCTTGGTTTCATATCTTGCAATATCCAATATCTAGAATAACAACAAGGTAAGCATACGATCCAATGCTCCATGCTCCTAAAATGTACTATTCGCCACATGCAGTCAGCCAATAAGGTACATCGACCACGCAGTCCACACGTCACTGTCATTAAGTGAATGATGACAAGCACAGCTCGGAGGCAGAATGGGTCCCAGTGTTGGGATCATTGCGCAGCTTAGGATCTAAAATGAAGCTTTTGGCGGAGAAAAGACAAGAGACGAACTTGTTACACAATGTTGAGAAAGTGATATGGATAGAGGATTATGGGAAGAGGGATGTTGCTGTGGCAAGAAAGCAAGTTCAGGAGGCAGAAACAGCAAGTATTCAAGAGCTGGAAGATAAGACTACTAATGAAAATGCCGGGATGACAACCAGAAAGTCCGAAACAACGTTTGAAGTGATGTTGAATGCTATCAGTGTCAGGCTGAGCAATCTTGAAAGCTCTGATGACGAACAGGATGAAAAGGATGAAAAAGATGATGAAGAAGATACAGAGCTTGGCAAGCTGAGTGATGATGATAAACTTGACTGGGTGATGGTCACAATCTTGAAAACAGAACAGCACCGCTTGGAGGCTTTTCGGCTGAAGCAGATGAGGCTGAATGAATTGACCGAACTGAGATCAGGGTGACAGCCACCCACTTCCGTTGGAGTGATATGAACAATGGGACTGCCAAAAGAAAGGTCCCGGCGGTTGTCCATCAGCAACAAACTTAGTTTCTGTCTGAAACACCCGGGTGTTCCGGACGGCTCTGACCACGCTGGCGGTACCTCATACCCCCTGAGAGAGAATTTCACGCTTCCTGTCGCGTTGCATACTTACCTCCATTACTGTGCGCATGGTATATGCACCATCAGAACGACACGTTTGTTACAGTCTTCGCAGGGGCTGCAGTGATGCTGTAGCTGTTTACACAACGCCTGGCGATGTTTATGCCTTTCTTCGGCCGATCGCCACATTGTACCTCTCTCGTATTGCTATAAATTGGATGCCGCACTCTCCCCATATATGTTTAGCTTTTAGATTTTGCTTCGGATACATCGCTTGCCGTGGCATTTCCTTTGCTAGTATCGTATTTTACAGGTCTGAAATATGCAGTCCAATCTTCACACTCTCTCGTACTATGCCCTCAGTCCTCCACATTCTGTGCTGATCCATCATCGGCTTGCGATGCTTATTCCTCCTCATCCGAATCCACATCGTTGCCATCCTCGCACTCATACCCATCCACATCACCTACTATGCCCTCAGTCCTCCACATTCTGCGTTGATCCATCATCGGCTTGCGATGCCTCTTCCTCCTCATCCGCATCCACATCGTCGCCATCCTCGCCCTCATACCCGTGGACATCACTGGTTCCCAGGTCAACCCTCTCCAGTTTGGGTGCGGGCCATCATCGCCGGCTGGCGGTGGGGATGGCATAGCGCACGTCACTTTCATCACCCACATCTTCGTAATCCCCGCAGCCCCCTGGCATCCCGAAATGAAGTTCGTCATCTGTGCAATTGTTGTCTATCGTGATGTTTGAGTCAGAGCTTCCGATCTCAGGCTCCTAAAGCGCCACTTCGGAGACCAAATCATCAAGAAGAATAGCATTGTCAACGCGCACTGCTTCAACGCTGATCACCACTGCAGGCGTTGGGTACTCCGCCTGCTGGATCTGACGCTTGACTGTACCAAGAGTGTTGTCATACACCCTCTGTTGGTAGCTCTCCAGTAGTGTGTTCCAGGTATTCATCAAGAATGTATATGTGTCTGCAACGCCAGGCGAGATGCGCACTGCAGCAGGATGAGTTCTTACCACCGTCATTCTTGGAACTGAAGTAGTTTGATCGATCAGGTCGGTCTGCTTTCAGCTTTGATTTGGAAGCTTTCGGATGAACCCCTTTGTTCTTTTGCCACTCCAGGAGAGGATTGCGCAACGCGGTGCAGGTCACATTAGCAGTGGCTAGGGTATATGACCGTCCTTGTCGTCAATCATGGAATTATGAAATCCATTCGCATAGTTACCCCGTTGATTCGCCCGATGATAAAATTTGATGTTGATAAACAGCGGGATTGCTTCCGCTAGGAAGTAATCTGGACGCTGGCCATTCGGTAGCATCTTTCGACACTCTCTATGTTGCATTTGGACCGCGGACACCACCATCCACACACTCTGCTCCAGGAAAAAGATACTTATTCTCTGCCAGAAGAGAATCTATGAATTCCAAACGCTTTGTGTCGGATTTAAACCGGTGGAGATCATATAGCTCTGCTATATTGTCCCTTGCTGCTTGGATAAAAGAGGATTTAACATTATCAACTTGTGCGCAAACCTGGTACCGGTTTGAGCGTGTAATATCCCACATGGGACGTTGGTTCAGCATACCTCTTTCAAGATCTCCGTTGTATGTGCCTCAAATGCTATGGACCAAATGTTGTTTTGCTGCATTGCGGTGTTCCAGTAGGTCTCTATTATCTGCCAGTGCGGGGCATCAGCTGATACTTTCGCAACATGTCGCGTTGCATAACTTACCCGCTCCAAGTCGCTTGAACTCATAAACTGCCATCTGTTCCACATGTAGAGCTCCAGGAGCCTGCCCGTTGCAAAGACAAGACGCGTGATGTCGAAGTGACCAAATCAATAGATGCTGCGACTGCTGGAGACCAGTGATCGAGGTGTAGATACTGCCTGCATTTGCCATTGCCACTGTCTCTGTCTCTGTTTCCTTTCTGTAAGTCGCGTTCGCAGTGGATTTGCAATGATCGCGCGTGCTTGTGGGTAAGGGATGAGGGTAGGCAGGTTTTCAAGACGGCAGAGTGGAGTGGGAGTGCTAGCAATGCCGGATGCCGGGCTGGATACAACGCGACACATTGAGTCTGTCTGTATGGTTGCACTGGGTGCTGGTGTGTTACGACTGCTTGTACCCGGCATGGTGGTTGGAGTAATTAGTGCCCATCGCTGTGTAGCGGACGGGGTGGACATCACGCGTTGAGTGATCTCTGCAATGCAAGAATTGTTGAGCGAAGATGAGGGGGTGGAGTTCTGACCTTGGATTGTAGAGGCTACGGAACTCCCTCATTGAGAAGAATCCCTCTTGCCAGCCGTTACGGAAATGTGTCTCTTTGTAGGCGGATGTTGACAATACCCCGAGGGCCCACACTTTTGTTGATTCTGACGATTAGGAAGACCTCAAACATTTCGTACGACCAGAGACGTGACATGCTGAGGGCTTTGGGAAGGCATCAACCGATATGGATGTTCAACATTAAGAGTGTAGGAAGAATATTATCTTCATGCATCTGCAACGGCAGGCGAGGGGGACTCGTGTTTGAGCGACCATGGAGGGATTCAACGAACAAGGGAGGCGCAGTGTAGACCCCGCTGGACTCTAAACCGTGACAATACTCGGGGATAAGATCCCTTCAAAACCATTCAATTATGGGGTCAACTGCCATCAGATTAAACTCAGATTAAACGCATCATTGATATTCACTGTTACAGCAACGTCTCATGGTCTTTTTGCACCGCTTGAAGGGTGTTTATGCCTTCTGGGGGTGATTATGATTGTATTGCACTCATTCTTGGCACAATACTTCGAACTATCAATGGTGTATATCTTCAACTTCCCGATGGGAATCCCTCTTTGGCAGAGCTAAAAGCATTGCAGAGCGAACAACGACGTATTCTCTATCCTATGACATCAGGTGGGTGTGCTTTGTCCACCGCTAGGCGTTGTTAGCTGTATTGGATGGTTGCACAGTTGGGACAAACTGAGAACTACTCAGTTTCCTCCGAGATGCACAATGTCTGAGCGGTAAACATGATCTGTGATGCAAACGCAACGCCTGGCGTCGTAAACTGTCCTCTCCACAAGTACTGAACCTCGTCTCGAGGCTTGTCGTTCATGAGGTGCTTGGTGGTTCTGCAAGATGAATGCTGGGCCATTTTCTGTTCGTTAACGAACATGACTCACAAGTTGTACTAAGACATTGCCAGAACTTGAGTATATATATCCCTTCTTCCCGCCTCCACCTCCATTCTCTTTTCCTCTCGTTTTATACACACCGACAGCATCCTGATCTCAACCTCACGTAGCTTGCACGAAACAACGCCTCTCGTTCCAAAACACACCCAATAACCTACACAACTGCGTACTTTCCCTCTCAGCTTCCTTCTGCTACATGCAACTGGGTCATAATGCTATCGTTTCGGATGTAGATGCATTTTCAACTCACAGCGATGGCACCAAAGCGCAGCAGCAAGGGCAAGGGGAAGGCTAGGGCAAACATGCCAACATCGGTTATAAATCGACACTTCTCATTGGATCGGGACTGTATAAAGGGATTCATCTCGGAACACATCTGTGGACTCGAATGGATATAAAATGTTTGCGGCGTTAAGGACGAGGTGGCATGGGACCTCTTGTATGATATAATCTTTCTTGATCCAGTCACGACTCGCCACTTTTCACAATTCGAGATGATGTGGCCGCACCACAGGAGCATGAGTTCGCCTTTTCGGGAGTGGTGGGCTGCCTTCCGCTCAAATCTGGGGCACATGTTTGACAAAATCTGCGACCAAATGAACAATTGGAGGTGGGACCACCCCCGTGCCGTCGAGGATCAAGTCAATCGCACCAATCTGCAGACAACCAGCTCTGGAAAGGTTAAACGCACCAGTGAGCGTGTCTCTTGGTATGGTCGGGATGATCTCAAGGCAATGATTGACCCGCCAAGCTGCCGGCAGTACGAACCTGGCAACTTCTTGACCGTTAGACCACTGAATTGGGATGAGATAATCGAAGAGGATGATGATGATGAGAACTGGTCAGATCCTGAAGTGCCGAGCGGTGGACGCAGCCGTCCTGAAGATGGCAATGTAAATGACCACGGTGAGGGTAAGGAGGACATGCAGGGCGGTTAGAAAGGGACCGGGAAAGGGAAGGGAACAAAGGATGGGAATGGGAAAGGGATGGCGATAGAGGACGGAAAGAGGAAAGGGAAGGGGAAGGGGAAGGGCAATGGTGAAGGGAAAGGTATTGTTGAACAAACCCCAGGGGGAGATGATATCTCTCGTGCCGTTGCTTTACACTTGCAGAAGGAAATGTCAGGGGCAGACTTCGACACGGAGGGCAAACTAGAGCGGTCATATTCAGAGCCGGAAGCACCGTTCGCCGTGTCAATTTCCTAAGATGATGATGCCGACTCTGGCAAGTTGGACGGCGAATATGACTCAGAACTTGATCCTGATGTGGATATGTGCATGGAGGATGGTGTGGACGCACCGGACGGCGTTGATTTAGACAGCGATGTGGATATGGAAAGGGATGGTGAAGATGAGGAAGATGAAGAGGTGGAAGATGAGAAGCAGGAAGAGGAATTGGATGAGGATGAGGAGGAGGATGAGGATGAGGATGAGGATGAGGATAATGGCAAAGAACCTCGGACGATTGGCCAGGGAGAGATGGGAAATACATCGGCTGACGATGCTGATACCATGGTAGATGATCAGCCAACCATGCTATCTGAACATGGCCAGGAGATGCGCGAGCATACCCCACAGCCACAACCTCCGGCGCCTGCCCCACGGCCACAAACCCCGGAGCCTCGCCCACGACCACACACTCCGGAGATTCACACCCCCGGTGGGCTGGGGTTTTTGAGGCTTGTGACGCCGCAAAAACCTCGCCCAGCGGCGCCAACTCCGCGAGAAGTTGAGGCAGCCGGAAAAACCTCGGATGTTGATGTCGAACAGTAGCTACTCGGCGAATCCGCAGGGAGCGACAGTCTCCCCGATGTACCACTCCCAGATGTCCTTCTCCCAGATGTCCCTTTCCCAGATGTCCCTCTCGCTAATGTCTCTCTCCCCGATGTCCCACTCCCTGAGGCACGCCCGGATGGCTCGGTAGGCGCGGAGTGAACCAGTCGTCACACTGCAGAGGAGGCATGGGTTCGGGTTAGGGTCGGGTTCTTGTGATGTGAGTTTCCTTTGCTGTAATCTATTCATCTCAGGCACTGATTAAGGCATGCGTGGAGGTGTTTTGTTCGTTTGGGTTAGGGTTGTGGGCTTGTTCATTTCCTTTGTTCTAATCTATTTATCTCAGGCATTGATTATTACACACGTTGCGAGGTTTTTGGATTGCTCAGTGTTTATTTTCTATTTATTCATAGTAGTATGGGACATCGCGCATGCAGTGTTTTTGCAACTCCTGGTGTGTAAGGATCCTCCTTGTGATGGTGTTGAGGCTCAATAAATCTCTCAAGTATCGTGAGCTTATACCCACACCAGACTGCTCAGGCCCTGCACCAACCCACATCGCTTTCTACAGTGAATACTCCACTGCTTGCGCGTCGTCGACAATGCCAGAGAAGACCCCTTTCCATTGCCCCGAATTTTCATACCGAAAGATGTTCACCTCAGACAGCTGGCGACTTAAACATATCCAATTACACCATCCTGAACACCTTCAAGTTGCACACCAGCAGAATTTGACTATTCGCAGCACCCCCCAACGCGTTGAACCCGCTCAGCGTCGTAAATGCCACGCTAGCAACGATTCGGTCGAAGACTTGGACGTGTTTCCCTACCTCGAACACCTTGAAAACATCGCAGACTCAGAGTCACAACAACCGCCACCTCCTGTTCTGCGGACAGAAACATACCATGGCGCCGAATCTCCGCTGAGCGATTACATTGCCGAGCCATGGGAACACGACGCTCAGGGTTTCCTTGAGACGAACCTACAAAGCAATCCCTACTACCCGTTTGCAACACATGAAGAGTACAAATATATCCAGTGTGGGATCAAGAAGAAGAGCATGAAGACGTACTATGACAACGTGCTGAAGGAAGAAAACACTGCTCTGCCTTTCCGACGCTCCAAAAACGGTGATGGTGTCTAGAAGCTTGTGGTGAGCATGCCAGATGATCAGGCTCTCAGGGAGTGGGAACTACACACTCTTGAGGATATGAAATGGAATGACAATCACCAACGCCCTATCACATACTGGAGTAAAGAAATCATCAAAAGCATGTGATGGTTGATGCGGCAGCCAGCGTACGCCGAGCATCATATTTCCACCCCTGAGTGGTGCTTTGACAGCGATACGCCACCGAAACGCTTCTATACCGCCATGCACACTGCGGAGTGGTGGTGGGAGACACAGGTAAGGAGAGATACATGAGTAAAATGACGTGCTAACCGACGTTAAGTCAACGCTCAGAGTGGGGGATACACTGGTTCCCTTGATCTTCATGTCCGACAGAACACATCTCTCGAATTTTGCTGGCGACAAGAAAGAGTGGCCTCTATATATAACAATTCGCAATCTATCTTTGAAGTTGCGCCAGATGCCCTCAACGCACATCGTCATAATGATCGCACTCCTGCCGATTCTGATCAAGAACCGCAATATTCCTCGGATCAGGCTGAATGAGCAGCGGCAAACAACCCGAGAGATGCTGAACGAGGTACTCCGGCGGGTACTCCACTCCCTCACATCTAAACAAAATCCCAGCGCCGAGAGTTGGTATTACAACGTTCTCTGTGCACATGGCAACTTCAGGCGTTGCAATCCGGTTTTAGCAGGATGGCTTCCAGATTGCCCTGAGTATAGCGACCTACATCATCTGGAGCGACATGTCTGTTTTTGGAGCGTGTCCAAAGAACGAACTTGGAGATTATGTCCCTCCTGACATGCAACACCCTCGGCGGGATCAGAACCTATATCGAACGCTCAGGGATGCCAACACCAAGGCAGCCGATGCTGATCTCTCGTCACGCCATGTTCACCTAGGTGTCGACGTGTTTCAACATATTCCCTGTATTGTGAGCGACCTCCCGAAGCCCGACCTCCTCCATACCATGCAGATCGGCATGCTTGATCACCTACAGAAGTGGAAGTTCCACTTCATGAAGACGCACAAAAAGCTCGATAAGTACAATGCAATCTGGTTATCCGTGCCTGCCTACCACAACTCCACACCAAAAACTAAGTCATATGAGGAGGTTTCTCAACTGAATGGGAAGGAGATGGAGGAAATCAGCCGGTACCTGCTTGGAGTTGAAACCGAGTCTATACGAGGAGGAAGCCCTGCTCAGGGTCCCATAATGGATCACACAATTGAGAGCACACGGGCATTGTTACAATTCTATATGTATGCTTGATATAAATCTCACGATGACGCAACATTGAGCTCCATGGAAGACACCTTGTGTCATTGTCACACCTTCAAAGATTTTTTCTTACTCGGGCGAGCCGGCAAAAAGGCGAAGGCCATAGCCAATGCCCTGAGGACGGAGCTCATGAAGAAGCGAAAGGTTGATGACGAAACCTAAGGTGAAACTTGGACTCCATCCAAAGAGCGGCATGGAATGAACACCTGGTGGGATGATATCAGCCACGAGATAGATGTTTCCAAGGAGTTAGATTCCGACTTCAAGTCTCCGAAGATCCAATTGATGTCTCACTGGGTCGAACAGATTGGTCGATACCAAGCCTTGCAACAGTATTCTGCCGAGAGACATGAATAACCACATACAATGAATCTCACGGACGGTTAGAACGCCTCCATTCACAATCTCAACTACCTGCCACAAGAAATTACGTTTCAGTGTTGCATTCTGTGCTTCGAAATCGGAGAGCTCAATCTCCAAGCCCTCGCGCAACGTCGGGACAACAGGGCTGCCGCCCGCAAAGGCCTGCCTTCCGGTGCTGATCTGGTTGCCCCCCTGGGCTCCCAGTCATATGTGAAGCCCAAATTGATGGGGCCTCAGAACTGCCGTGATGGAAACCATCCTGACGCCATGATCATAGACTTCAGAGAAATACTTGACAATACGCAAGAGGCAACGCACCGCACGACAATATACAACGGCACGGGGGAGTTTCTCAAGCATAAGAGTCGTAACAAAACGGATATATCGAATGAACAACTGCACGCAATGGAGCTCTCTATTTACCATGGTATTACGGTTCAAGTTGAGGGTTCAGAAGGTGAAGGCATATCTCAGATTTGTCAATGCACAGGAAGCGAGAGCTGGCGCGGAGGGGACCGACGGAACGACTGGGTGTGGGTAAAGCAACGCCCAAGGAGATGTTATGGTGCACTGAATGGTCGTCTCCCATGGCAACTGCAATAACTATTCAAAATCAAGCTCTTGAACAAGGATGGAGCTTTCGTTGAGTACTGGTCTGCCCAGGCGCTCACCACAATAGCTGAAAACTCGGGTAAGTTGGATCCTATCTCGAACTTTGTACAAGTGAGAACAGTGCCGGCAGCAGTTGCTTGGAAAGTTTTCAGCGTGGGAAACATCGTCGGCTGCGCGCACATAATTCCACAGATAGCTACTAGTAAAACGACAGGAGATGGATGGAACAAGCAGTGGATTGGCAATAGCCACATAAATCCGGCGACTTGGAATGATGTGTATGATTAGTGGAGAGAGAATTGCATTGAGCGCGTAGGTAGAAAGAACACGAGGAGAGGTTTTTGCAGCGTCACCCTTTGCATTGATATCCCGATGCCAGCGCGTGCCCAATGAACCCATTCCTAAGTATGGTCACACTTGGCCTTCAACGCCAGAGCATTCTTTTAAAATAAGAGACCGCCAGAGCGAGAAGAACCGGTGACACTGTGATGGGAGGGCGATATGCAACGCGACGCAGGGTATTGATGCCGGGCGAGGAGTAAGCCACCACCGGGATGTCTCTTGAGGCTCTGACAGACCGCGTCCACTCTGAAGGAGCCATTCCGCCCAGACGGAATTATTTTTTGCTGATATCAAGCACCAAATACATTCAACAGAAGCCACACCATTCCAGCCAACATTGGGAGAGTATATCCAGACTCCTGATCTCGGCCAAGGATAGTCTCAATTGCTGGTAGTGACTTCTCGAGCAGGAAGTAGTCAAATGAGGCTGGGTTCCGAGAAATGACAGTCAGACAACTGCAGGCTGCTTCTTTGACCGGACGCGTCCACCAATTCGAAAATGATTCACGCTGTAAAGCCTGCTAAAATCATAAGCTTTGCCCCTAGCATGAAGCATCTCTAGTGAATTACAATATACAAACCAGATATGGAGGAAGATATTGTGATTGCTCCCACTTCGCCGGAGGTACAGATAGGCCAATATGTCATTTTGAAGATGTCTCAGTTGTAAACACAATTTGTGTACCTACTATGCTCCATGTCAGCATTGTCTTGATTTCAGTGACCAAATTGTGAGACATGATATTGCATCAGTGTCTGTGCAAGGGTCGTACGGACCATCTGAATGATTTTGACGCCAAATCTGAGTGATAGCCGGCCAGCAAACATGATGTCGACTTGCCAATTACTGTAACATTCTTGTGCACAACCTAAAATAGATACATCATCTACTAACAAAATATCATTCAATATTGTCATACGAGTCATAGGATGAGCGGTCAGTGCCCAGTCTGAACCCAAATGAATCCCAGCAATCCTGTTGCAGTAGTTTTTGCAGCTAACAGCATAACTCCCAGCTCAAACCTGCTGCACAAGGTTGAGATTGTGATAACTGCTTATGGTAGGCCATGGAAATTGAGGAAAATGAGCTTGAAAATAAAAGGCCTGGAAGACAGCCTCAATATATCTAAATGAGTTGATGGACCGGTATGCCATACAATTGCGGCTGAAAGCGCTACAACGTGGCAAGACTACATCACTTATGTGACTCATGATGTGAATAGTGGTGGCTCAGACACTGAGAAGCCTTGATGCTTTTTGATCCAAATCATTCTACCTAGGAACACAATATTGGCTGCCAATAAGGATGGTATTGATAATAAGCAAGATGATTAGGGACTGAATGACTGTTGGTATGTCTCGAGGATGAGAGTCAACAGAGCATCAGTGCATTTAGGTTGAGATTTTCGGCAATTAATGGGTTGCATAGTCACATCGATCCATAGAGGAGTTATTGCCTAGCTCAAGACGAAACAAGGCAAGTGACATGCTCGGTATCCCATCCTGGAATTGAGCATCAACGGATTGCCACTGATTTTTGGTTTTGAATCTAGGATACTCACTGGGATGTCCAACGGCATTAAGTCATAGTGACTGTATTGTCCGCCTTTCTGGGCACAAAGGCCAGTGACGATATCACTACCACCTCCTAAAAATGAGTGCCAACTGAGCATCAACTCATTTTGATCTTGCATCATGGATAATTCAAGTGCTGTTCAACTGCATTTACTCATAATCATAATATTGGCTGCATCTATAGGCAACATTACCAGTGATGGTATTGCTACTACCTCCTAAAAATCAACATTAACTGAGCTTCAACGATTTTTGGGATTGCATCCTGGATAATCAGACAGCAATGCAACAGGATTTACCGATAATCGTACTATTGGCTACCATTAAGGGGAACAATGGTAGTGATGATATCGCATACGGCACGTCTTTGTATGTCCTGGCATTCAACTTTACAAATATGCATGCAATGTCTTACAGGTCTGACATTTTTCTTGCTTCAAGCTCTACTGTCAATATTTAAGAACCAGCATTCTACCTGACTACAAAGTATTCTTTGACAGTTACTCAGGTCCAATGACCCAGAGTTTGAATTCCCACCGCGGTCTCAGACACCAATCCTCTACATACCTTGTTCCTGGAGGTTATGATAGATTCAAAAAATGAACGCTTCATTATTCGTGATTTGAGCTACCATACTTTAAAAATCTTCTTTGATGCTTTTTGAGCTTCGGTGAATGTTGGCTCGAAGTGGCCGATTGCGTGGAATAGTTTTAGAAATTCCCTTTGGTAGCGATTCAATTCACACGGCCGAATTCACCAGGCAGGAAGCCCTGTCATCATATGTGTCATTTGTCATCAAGTTCTTGGCCATCCATCACAATATGGGACCAGTTCAATGCGCTAACACTTGGTGGGAGAAGCGCACATTGCAAAGATAAACGAATTAACAGTATCTGAAGCAGTGGAAATGAATAGTTTAATGATTGATGAAATAACATTGGGCATACTCAACAGGCCAGAATGTCAAGGTATTCCGACTGTAAGTTCAAAAACCAAATTCAGATTTACTGTAACAGCGGCAAGTGACCTGGGGCAGTGTAATGGCTATTCTATATAGTTGGCTCACCATGAGCCTTAGATCTCAAACAATAATCTTACCTATACATCTACATCTCTTATCAGTCGCATCCACGTTTGCAACCATATCGCAATAATTACCATATGTATACCTCTGAGGCTGAACGCAGGCATAAGTGCCCTTACACTATTATCGCACTTTCAGAAAACAGATACGTGTTGCTTATGGGATTAAGAGTTGACGAGTTTTACCCCTTTTCCGACGCCACAGCATGCAGTCAACAATTGATAATACTGTCCTCCAATTGAGATACCGAATGATCATTATTGCGAAACACGCAGTGTTGACCATTCCATCATTCAATCGAGTCTCCGATGGCAGCATAGTAGGCATCAGAGCCCATTTGGCGCACACAGCGCCTGACCGACAGTGAAGACAATGATTATGATCAGTACAGGACACCACCCAGCCAATGACAAACATCGCAGACAACCGATCTCGATGAGCTCAAGACGACATCAAGGACTTCCAATGACTATGATCGACCACCGGGCACCGGAGAGGTCGCGACTGCACCCCTGAACGCGTCAATTCACTGCACAAACCTAGAGAGCTCAGAGATCAATTGGCGCACAAGGCATGTGACCGACATTAAAAACGATGATCACGAGTACTGGTCTTGATCAATTCAGCGCTATAGCCAGCCAAAGCATCTACAACAGATGGAATGATCTTACCCGTAAATGCCACACTATTGAAAATCAACACGAAACCAGACACGATTTACGAGCCAGCAAAGGTACATCAACATTTCTTCCAATCGACCGGAGTGCACATTCTCACTTTGCGTGTACACCTACTGCTCAAGTCACCTCGAAGAAGCCCACATGTGGAGGCATGGTACGACAAGTTATACCTAATACCCAACTCTAGGGAACAATACCTACGGACGAGGATGAGTCTACAAATGAAGTGCTCTCCCACCAAGAACGACGGCCCAAGCGAAGTGCTCTTACGGAGAAGACACCTTACGACTGATGGACTTTGAGGACGGGAAGCATTCCATCGATTGAAGCGAACTTATAGCCGTGATACATTGCGCAGCCTTAAGTGCATTTATTGTCAAAGACCAACACAACTCCGCAGACCAACTATGGCAACTACGATGAATACAGTAACTATGACTATCTCAGAGCACACGCATTATAGACAATGGAAGTGCCAATGGACAAATCTAGCGCCAACTATCCTTCGTCACTCAGTAACTAAAAAACTATTGACGGTGACAACACTGATGGTGACTCCGGACGAAAATCAAATGGCGAGAAGCAACGCGTCCGGGCTCTTATTAACAGCGGCGCAACCAGCCTCTTCATGACACCGAGGCTACTCAAGCAACTCGGGATATCACATCAGGCGGCACTCATCACCACCCTCGCCATGACCAGAGGTGTTATGCAATACTCAAAAAACAGCCAGAAGATGTGGATCACAGTCCAGTGCATCAACCATGTTGCACCCATAGACAGATAAGCCGTGCTAATCATGCCAATGTGGGCGTACGATTTAGTACTTGGCTTACGATGGTTGCCTGAACAAAATCCTTACATCGACCGGGCTTGATTGATTCCCTGCAATTACCACGTACGAGGGAAGTGGAGGAATGACACCAATGACTACGGCAGTGGCACCAAAAGTCTCAGAAGACGAAAATGACCAGCTTCTGAGGCGCGGTCTGGGTATACAGAGACTCGGAGCAACTGCACTTGACCATCTGCTAAGTAGGATTGAAGTTGTCGTAGCATTTGCCCGACAGACTGATGAATGCATAGGGCTGCTGGGAGTGACATTGGAAGACATCACCTTGGATTCACCAGGTAATGCAGACCCAAGCGCTGGATGCGACGAGGAGAGAGAAGCGGCACTAGTTGTGGCTGATGAGCCCCTCCATGGAGACATTGGAATGACTGGTGCCGGCTCGCCGAGATATGAAGCGAGTGACTGGATGGCGGGGCTTGGCTTCTGTGTGGGCGAACAGTTAATGACAAGGCCTCCTGGATATTCCCTTCAACCTCTTCCATCCTTTCATGATTCTTTTGCATAAAATGGATTGAACAAACTCAGAGCGGTATGAATACGTACAAGTCAGCAGTTCGGAGATATTTCTGACCAGTGAATGACAATTGAGAGTGCAGAGTGCACTTTGCAATGTCGTCGACTTATGGAGCAATTGGATGCCCAGGCAAGAGATAATGTCCCAGATGCGAGAGACAATGGTCCTGTAAAAGGCTACTTATCGAGGATTAGAGCTATCATTGAGACAATGACAGTTGGACGTGCGCCAATATGCCCATCCCAGGGATGCTTGGAGATGGATGACAATCCATCTTTGACTATGCCGAGCCACGAAGTTATGTGGAACTCTACCCAATCTAATACCCTTACTTCTGATGACAATCTACAAGACTAGCAATTTTCATGCCGATATGCAGATATATGTACCAGTTGCCCTGGCATAACAAGTACAATCCAGACTACTATTCCAGAAACCGAATCAAGTGCCACACGGCTGAGATCACAATGCCATATACAATGCCGATTACAATGCCGAATACAATGCCATATCTGTTTCGAAGTAACATGACTGAGAATACTCCCAAATAAGATCCCCACTCAGACTCACTGATGCCGAGCTACATAACTACCATGTCAATTAACAACTGAAAATCAACTTCCAAATCAAGCTCTTTCAATCAATGTTTCCTATGAAGCCATATGAGATTAGTCGCTGGCAGAGCAATGACTTTTAAAAGAAGGAGATGACCGTAATGGAATCGCAACTCTTACTGCAAACAATTCCCGTACCGGAAGCTCACCTTCACCTGGACATGAATTGACATGTTGACTCAGAGAACGACGATAAGTCAACCGAGTCAAGTGATGTGATGGCAATACACCTACAGATGAAACGACATGGACACCACGAGGAGCCCTAGCAAGCGCACCCTACGATATAACACGATCAGTTCACCAAGCTCATGACGGACATCTTGTAGACCTGCAAATGGACCTGAATGATGACCAGTCATGCGAGCCGGATCCAAGCCCCATGTGGGCAAATTCGAATACTGACGCAGTGCCGAATGAGATACCGAATCATTGCGATATCGCTACCGAATTGGTCCTGAAAGAGATCAAAAATGACATCCGAGCGTACCAAATAGTCTATCAAATGGTCTACCGAATCGCATTACCAGAGACAGTCAAGACAACTACCAAGAGATGATGACCGAGACCTCACAGCGACAGGTATCATTGATGAATGACTTCACATGCAGATCGAGAGGATTGCCGAGAGTCTTACTGTCCGAAGCCACTGACCGAGAGGCTTACCAAATGGCTTACCGAAGGATCAGAAACTATCCCTGAACGGTATACCGAACTGAATGCGGAACAATTCTCCCAAATCACAACTGAGAAGGCATCTGATATTGTACAAAAGCTGTCTACCGATGGCCAAGAGAGGTCGACCCAGAGCACACTGAATACATCATCCAAATGACTTTCTGTGAGAAGCGGCCACCCTAGACCCTACCAAAGGCCGAATGAAGAGATGCCGGAATCCGCATATGCAAAGAGGCTTTCCAGGGGCAGAAGCGCGCTCCTATCGTGGTGAATATGACCACCTACAGTGAAAGCTTGTGTGTTAGATATGGATCAATGATATACCGCCCTCGCTGATGCAATTGGCGCATTCTACCACCCTCAAATGGTCACCAGCGAGTCACATGAGAACCGATGGCTATGACAATGACAGGAGCCAAAGCCCACATCATTGCCCAAAGTCAAGACAAGGCGCCGTTGCAGTGATGTCGAGATTGAGCACATTGGGAGGTCTCATATGACAGTAAGTCAACAGGCAGAGCAAGTCAGAATACACACAGGACAGTGGGCGACACAGAAGGACGACCGAAGCTGAAGGACGATAGTCTACACATGAAGGGAAAGCCAAACCAAATTACGTATCGAATCAGCAATGAATCCCAATATCAATTTGCAGATCTAAGTTACACTGCTATCGGGCCACGATGGCAATTGACAATCGATATTAAGAAGTCATCGATGGAGCAACGAATTTTCAAATGAGGGAGATCACTGTGTCAGATCAGTCAAGACCTACCGACAAGTCAAAATCCCACCTGGAGGCGGCCTACTGAGGCACTCACTGATAAGTCTACCATGTCAACCAACATTCTACTGAAACTGTCTATCGAAAGCAAGCATAAACTCGACCAGATAATCACTGAAACGGACTTCCAAAGATGATTACCGAGTCAATGTCACTTACCGACGACTACCGGCTTCACGAAATATTCTACAGAGCATGAAGAAGCACTGTACAGAGCTCAGACAGCGCTCGCTCACTGAAACTTGGTAAGTAAAACATTTTAAAGATGCTTACGTATTAGATGGCGACAAATGGGACCCAACTGCACCCAATGCAATTGAAGTATACGGTCGACGGCTACAACTGATGCCGGCACTGGAAGCTCCCATTGAAGCCAAATCATGAGCTGAAGCTTAACTAGTGTTAGCAACGGGTCCGGGTAACTCGCCAGCGGTCCGGGTTTGGACCGCAAAAACAGGTCGGTTCGGTTCCAGACCCGTCCAAAAACCCGACCCGCTGACTCTTGGCGGGCCAAACCCGGACCCGTACCCGTCCACCGGCGGGTTTCGACGGGTTTGGCTAGACCCGTCGGTTCCAATGTCCGGTTCCGCGTTTCGGGTTTGACATTTATGGTCGCATTCAGATATGCTACTGTTGATTGTAAAATAGCGCCATTGGTACGTTACATTCCATTTAGAATGTATTGGCCGCTTTAATAACCAAAACGTGTAGACAGACGCGCCCTACCACATCCTGAAAATAAGCGTCAATGGAGCGTCAACGATTGTTGGTCGTGTATCTTGGGTAATCTGGGGGTCCGATGGGTCAAATATAGTCAGAAACAAAGTATTGGCCGCCTTTATAGGCAAAACAGACAGTGAAACGCTCCCTGCCCCAT